>Ga0208544_10000041_pt1 | contig 90744 bp, 69 predicted proteins | sample DEB08_DNA_9_FD_184526 | JGI IMG/M metagenome (GOLD analysis project Ga0208544, IMG submission 184526) | Aqueous microbial communities from the Delaware River and Bay under freshwater to marine salinity gradient to study organic matter... | ecosystem: Environmental > Aquatic > Marine > Coastal ...
TTTTTCTGACATATTAGTTTGGCAACCTTTTTGACGAAAATCAATAACTAATTGAAAATCAATGAAATAAATGACATATTTTATTTTTTAATAAGTTTAATTTAGTTCAATGGTCTTGTATACAACTTGTGCCATTTAACATAAGTTAAAAAACAAACGTCACACATCAAAAGTCATTTACCCGACGTTTTAAAAAACAAATTTCCTAATTAAAACCCGTAAATATGAAAAAGTTATTACTCATTCTGTTACCACTTACCTTTTTTATCCTCCAATCCTGTACTAAAGATTTCGGTTCAGTAGAAGTTTCTTACAAAAAAGCAACTGCCGTTTATGGGGACTTAGTAGCCATTAGAAATACGCCTTTAATGGAAGGTGCTAGACCTATTAACAATGCAGGAAAAATCTTTGTTGCCGAAAATTTATTATTAATAGGCGAAGAAGGAGATGGGATTCATATTGTAGATAATACGGATCCAAAAAATCCAACCAATCTATCTTTTATGAATATTCCTGGCAACCGAGAATTTTATGTAGCAGGGAATATTTTGTATGCAGAAAGCCATTATGACATGCTTAAGATTGACCTATCGAATAAAAGTCAGCCAAGCATCGCCTCTAGGGTGGAAGATGCATTTGCTGATTCTGAAAATTTTAAAAATGCCAATGGCGAAGTGTTGATTAAATTTAATTTTGAAGATGTCACGGAAAAAGTGTCAGAAGATAGTGAAATTTATCAGCAACTTTGGGGTCACCAAGAAATTTATTATTATGATTTTGCCCACCAATTAATTCCTCCATCTCAAGTACCTGTTTCTTTTGCAGGTAATAGTAGTGCCTCTATCGGTTCTGTTAATAGAATTGCAGTAGCTAAAAATCATGTTTATGTCATTACTAGCAATTCAATTACACCGTTTGAGGATAATGGTACTTTGACTGTTTTCGATGAAGTTTATGCTAATGGAGGAATGGAAACAATCTATCCAGATGGGGATAAATTATACATCGGAACACAACAGTCCATGGAAATTTTTGACATTAACAATCCTGCACAACCGCAATGGAATGCTAGTTTCCAGCATGCTACTTCTTGTGACCCAGTATTACCTTGTGGAGATGTGGCTTATGTTACGCTACGTACAGGGGATATTGGGGATTGCCCTGGAGATGAAAATGCCTTATTGGTTTTAGATGTAAAAAATACAAATCCAACTCAATTACAAGAAATCGAAATGGCAAGCCCATTCGGTATGACGATAGTTGGTAGCAAGTTATATGTAGGAGAAGGCAGAAATGGTTTGAAGATCTTTAATATCGAAGATAAACAAAATATTACTTTAGATACTTGGGAACCAAATATCGAAGCTTATGATATTATTTATCACCCAACCAATCCTAATTTAATCTTGATTGCTGGCCCAGTTGGTATCAGTCAATATGAAATTGAAGGCGATGCTACTTTTTCTTTGTTGAGTACGATGGCGCTTTAAACACACCGAGCGGATAACAAATCTTAAATTTTAAATCATACATCATAAATCATAAATCCATCTAGTTTTTACAGGACAGATTTATGATTTAAGGTGTATGAACTATGATTTATGATTTTTTTAAACCCTACCCAATATTTTTCCTTCCCTTTTATACATTTACAAATCCTAATCCAAATCAATGACTAGATATAAGGTCTTTACCCTACTTTCCCTTTTTTGTTTAAGTACCTGTCTTTGCTTTGGGCAACGAAGAAAGTCCAAAAAAGAAACGACTAGAGCCATTGTGCAATATGAGGATGGTTCCGTTTTTATTGGTCAAATCATTTATGAAGGTGCTTTAGATATGAAAATGGTTTTGACAACTCAAGACACTATTACGCTTAATAAAGTCTATATCAAACGAATTAGGCGAACCGATAAAAATATTTCTTTGTATAATGGCGCTAAATTTCATTATACTAAAGGGCTCTTTTATTCTTTACAATTTGGAGGCGGGTTCGCTGATGAAGGCGATAATGAGACTGGTCAAATTGAAGCTATTATAGGTTATCGGATTAGTAAGAAATTAGCGGCGGGAATTGGATTTGGGAATAGTTATAATTCTACTTTTTCTTTTGGGACTTGGATAGATGCCAACGCCGTCCCTGTTTTTGCTTATGGTCGATATTACCCTTTAGATAAAAAGGTCAAACCTTTCGTTGCAGGTAAACTAGGTTGGGCATTTCCAGACCAAGATTCTTTTAATGGAGATCACCAAGGTGGCTTATTAATTCAGCCAGAAATCGGTGTAAATTTCGCTTCTCGACGTCGCATGCGTTTTTTAATTACCCTTGGCCAGCAGATTCAAAATATTCGTGGCGAAAATCTTGATTTTGATGCCTTTGGCAATCGAATCGAATCTAAATATAGTCTGTGGTTTAATCGAACTGTTTTGAAAATAGGTTTTGAGTGGAAATAGCTAAGTATCGGCGAATTTATTCACCGTTATAGAAAATGGCATTAATTAGAAAAATAGTAGACTACATTACAGCGGCGAATAAATTCGCCGATACGTTTCTGTCAAATAATCGGGGGCATATAAAGCTACTTCAGTTTTACGTCAGGAGCGAGACGGATGTTCATACACCCACCAATTAGCTTCGATTGGGAGGTCATCTTTACCTCCCACATAAAAATTATCCATTTTGATAAATTTTTAGTGAAAAAATAATTTGTAGGAAAGCATTTTTTAGTTGTAGCTTTAGCAATTTTTCTGAAGGAACAACTAAAATGTGTTAGTGAAATTGCAGTAAGGATGAAGTAATTAATAAAGTACCAGAAATGACGAGTTTTTTTAGCTTTTAGCAAGGTAAAAGAATCCGTCAGATTGATAGGTTATTATTTTCTTTTTCCCTTATAACTAAAATAATATTAGGTAGGGTGTAATTTCTCTGCTTATAAACAATTTGTTATTCTATTCAGTTCCCATATATTACCTTTTTTAGTAATGATTTACTAATTTTTGGGAAAGAAGAAATATCTAATCCGAGTTGCGAATTTAAACGGCGGTAAAATAGGAGCATAAAACAATAAAAACTCAACTAATCTACCCACATTTAAATGCCATCGTATTCAACCCGCAACTCGTAACCCGCAACTCAAGTTATCTATGAAAATTCAAGGAAAAGCGTACCAAACAATCTGGTTAAAAGAAGATAATCCTGAAATTGTACAAATTATTGACCAACGGGCATTACCTCATCAATTCATTATTGAAGACATCCATTCGTGTGAACAAATGGGGGTTGCTATCAAGGATATGCATTTGAGAGGTGCACCATGTATCGGTGCTGCTGCTGCTTACGGCATGTATCTAGCAGCATTGGAAGCGCCAGAAAATGATTTTGCTAATTATTTACAACAAAAAGGGGACTATTTAAATCAGACTCGACCAACTGCAGTTGATTTAGCCAATACCATTCGGGCTATTTCTAAAAAATTGGTTGCCTGTAAAACGAAAAAAGAAGCCATAAAAATTTGCTTAACATACGCTATAGAAGCTTGTGTAGAAAGTGTGGAACATTGTCGCTTAATTGGGGTACATGGTCTCGAAATCATTAAAAAATTATATGCTGCCAAGCCTAATGAACCTGTAAATATCTTAACACATTGTAATGCGGGTTGGATGGCTTGTGTGGATTATGGAACAGCTACTTCGCCTATTTATGCAGCCCATGATGCAGGGATTCCTGTGCATGTTTGGGTAGATGAAACTAGACCTCGAAATCAAGGAGCTAGGATTACCGCTTTTGAGTTATTAAATCATGGTGTGCCACATACGGTGATTCCCGATAATGTTGGCGGCCATTTAATGCAACACCAACAAGTGGATATGGTGATTGTCGGAAGTGACCGAACCACTAGAACGGGAGATGTCGCTAATAAAATTGGCACTTATTTAAAAGCATTAGCCGCTAAAGATAATAAAGTGCCTTTTTATGTAGCCCTTCCCCACTCTTCTTTTGATTGGTCTATTCGGGATGGAATTAAAGAAATTCCTATTGAAAAAAGAGGCGCAAATGAAGTAAGTTATATTCAAGGAAAAGCTAAAGATGGTTCTATTCAACAAGTTTTGTTAACCCCAGAAAACAGTCCTGCTTTGAATTATGCTTTCGATGTAACCCCTGCTCATTTAGTCACAGGAATTATAACGGAAAGGGGGGTTTGTGCCGCTAATGAAGCTGCAATATTGGGTCTTTTTCCAGAATATAGTTAACAAAGTGTACTTTTTACACTAATTCTTTTCAAAACCTTTGACAAAGCAGCGAATATTTGCTAATTTTCGGATTCAATGGAAAATACAAGCAAAACATTAGACATAAAAAAGGCAACTGTTAAATCTTTTGATAATTTTTTCAAAAGTGCCTTTACCGTAGATAATATTATTTTTGGTTTTGATGAAGCTGATTTGAAAGTCTTACTCATTAAAAGAGGGGAAGTTCCTTTTGAAAACCAATGGGCGCTACCTGGAAATTTTGTTCATCAACACGAGAATTTGGATGCCGCAGCTGGTCGTGTTTTGGATGAATTAACAGGCTTAAAAAAAGTATATTTAGAACAAGTTCGTACTTTTGGTAGAGTTAACCGTCACCCTTTTGGTCGAGTTATCACTGTTGCTTATTATTCTTTAATTAAAATATCAGATTATCGGTTACATGCATCTTCTATTGCGCAAGAAGTCGCTTGGTTTTCTGTTGAAGAAGTTAAGGAATTAAATTTACCGTTCGACCATGCAGAGATTTTTGCAGCTTGTTTTAATCAATTAAGACTGAATATAAAACGCCAGCCTGTAGGATTTGAATTGTTGCCTCCTAAATTTACACTCACTAAATTGCAGCACCTTTATGAAGCCATTCTAGAGGAAAAATTAGATAAACGAAATTTTAGAAAAAAAATCCTTTCTATGGATTTATTAATAGATTTGAATGAATTACAGGCAGGTGTTGCACATCGTCCAGCCAAATTATTCAAATTCGACCCCGATCGTTACAAAAGTCTTTATGAAGAAGAGGGTTTCCATTTTGATATATCTCCTACTAAAAATAAGAAAAAATAATACGCTTTATTCGGCGAACAATAAAGGACGAGTTTTCCTTTTTCATGGGATTCTAGAAGAAAAAGTTTGAAGTACCCGATTTCTTTAGTAATATTATCGAGTACTCCTAGCATTCTCTTTATAGAAATCTTCTATGAATTCAGCTTTCCAAAGTCTTGAATTATCAGTTGTCAATTAGCTTAGTGCCTAGAAAATCGACAACTGATAATAGACATTTTTTTGGAAACTGCTTTACTTCTATCCCAAAATCTGCTTATTCCCCAAAAACGGTTGTCGATAACTCCGCTTTCCAGTAGCTTGATACATCGCATTCGCCATAGCCCCAAAAATGGGCGGAAATGGTGGTTCGCCCATACCGGTTGGTTTGATTTCATTCTGCACAAAATGCACGTCAATCTCTTTCGGTGCTTCACTCATTCTAATCATTCGATATTGGTCATAATTTTTCTTTTCTGGGACTCCATCTTTAAAAGTTAATTCTCCATAAAGTGCATTCCCAATTCCATCTGTAATCGCACCTTCTGCCATATTCTTGGCGGCATCAGGGTTGACCACGATGCCACAATCGATGGCGCAAGCTACTTTTTGCACTACAGGCTTCCCTGCTTCAATGGTCATATCTAAAACATGAGCAGCATAAGTACTATGACAAAAATAGGCAGAGACCCCACGAGATACATTAGCTGGCTTTTCTGCCCAATTCGCTTTTTCTCTGACCAATTCTAAAACACCCGCATAACGTGCCGCATCATAGTCGTTCTTTTCTCCCACTGGTTTTTCCTGCGCTCGTTTTAATAAATCTAAACGAAACTGAATCGGGTCTTTACCAGCAGCTTCTGCCACTTCATCCAAGAAAGATTGTTCTGCACCCGCCATAAAATTAGAGCGTGGCGCTCGGAATGCCCCAATCGTAATATTAGAGTCAATCACCCATTCTTCCGCTTTATAATTATCCAATGCACCCGCTGGAAAACGGTTCGCAAATAGTGGACTTTCTGGAATACCACCTGCTTTTACGTGCAAAGCGGTTAAGTTATTATTTTCATCCAATGCTGCTCGATAAGTTGCCTGATAAGTCGGTCGATAAATACCATGTGTCATATCGTCTTCTCGGGTATACATTAATTTTACAGGCGCATTAACTTGCTTGGAAATTAAGGCCGCCTCCACGATATAATGGGAATAAGCTCTACGACCAAAACCACCACCCATACGAGTAATGTCCATCTCAATATTTTCTGCTGGAATCTCTAAACTCGCCGCAATGGTAGGTATAATCAAAGCAGGAATTTGGAGCGGTGCAGCAATCTTCACCTTGTCTCCCTGTACATGCGCAAAAGAATTCATCGGTTCCATACAATTATGTGCCAAGAACGGAGCGGAATAACTTCTCTCTATTATTTTTGCAGCATTCTTAAATGCTGCATCAGGATTCCCATCTTCCCGAACTATCTTTCCTGGTTTGGCAGCTAGTTCCGCCATTCGAGCATTGTGAATCGTCGTAGATTCTAAACCTGCTGGAATATGCTTCTCTGTTATATCTCCCCTAAATCCCTTAATTTTTTCGGTGTACGCAGTAATCGGTTGCCATTCTACTTTTAATTGCTTTTTCGCTTGCATCACTTCCCAAGTGGAATTACCAACTATCGCTACAATTTCAGCAAAAGCATTGGTATCAAAACCTCCTTTTTCATAACCGTCTTTATAACTTTTTATCGTGACAACATCTTTGATACCAGACATCGCTTTTACAGCGGTATCATCTACCGATTTCAAAGTCATTCCAAAAGCAGGCGGATGCTCAATCATGGCAAACAACATTCCTTCTTGGTGATAATCTACCCCGAACATTGGTTTACCTGTGACAATATCTTTTCCATCTACATTTTTCCGAGAAGTACCAATCAATTTAAAATCTTTTACTTCCTTTAATTTCACTTCTGTGGGTACTGGAATTTTGCCTGCTGCTGCTGCCATTTCGCCATATCCAGCAGATTTGCCACTTGCTTTATGATGTAATACGCCTGCATCTGTAGTAATTTCTGCTACGGGCACTTCCCACGCTTCTGCTGCGGCTGTTCGTAACATGTGCCGTGCAGTTGCGCCCGTCATTCTTAAAGGTTCCCATCTGGACATAATCCCCCGACTGCCACCTGTAAATTGCATGCCATATTTTTTAGCATGGTAGGGTGCTTGTTCCACAATTACCTTTTCCCAATCAACATCCAATTCCTCTGCTATTAGCATCGGCATCGACGTTCGAACGTTTTGTCCAAATTCTGGATTAGGGGAAACAATAGTCACTACCCCATTATCCCCAATTTTCAAATAGGAATTAATTTCAAACCATTCCTTAGGCATGGCTAAAACCTCAGCTTCTGTTTTAGATTGACAAGAGGCTAACCAACTAAAACCAAGCATCATACCGCCACCTGCTACTGCGGTTGATTTTAAAAAGGAACGTCTACCGACGGCTGTTTTTATAAGTGTCATGATATTTTTTTTAGAGGAAATTGTAGTTTAGATTTCTAGTCTGAGTAGAAATATAACCTACTCAGGCCAGAGGCCTAAGCTACAGATATAAATTAGCCCATTTTAGCGGCCGTTTTAATCGCTGCTTTAATTCGTGTATAAGTCCCGCAACGACAAATATTACCATTCATGGCTACATCAATATCCGAATCACTTGGATTGGGATTATCTTTCAATAAAGCGGCTGCACTCATTATTTGACCAGCTTGACAATAGCCGCATTGAGGAACATCATGTTCTAACCAAGCTTGTTGTACTGGATGGATACCATTATCAGATAAGCCTTCAATAGTTGTTATTTTTTTATCTTTCATGGCAGAAACTGGCAATTGACAAGAACGCATAGCCACACCGTCCAAATGAACTGTGCAAGCGCCACATTGAGCAATACCGCAACCATATTTAGTGCCAACCATATTCAAATGATCTCTTAATACCCAAAGCATTGGGGTTTCTGGAGCAACCTCTACTTGCCGCTGCTTTCCGTTGATGTTAAGCTTATAAGTAGCCATAATTTAATCATTAGTTTTATCAATAAAGATGTAAGATACAAACATTTTTTACGAGAAAAATTATGAAATAGAAACTAAAACTTACGAAATTCAAATAATTTCATCAGTTATCAGTTGTCCGTTATCAGTTTCGTTCGTAGCTAAATAACCGACAACTATTAAGCAGTTATTTATTACTTGATTTTTTTTCTACCGCCTTAAAAACACGCAAGAAATTACCGCCCCAAATTTTCTCAATATCTTTAGCAGAATAACCTCGTTGAACTAATCCAATGGTTACATTCAAAGCATCTGCTGCATCTACATAGCCATCTATACCGCTTCCATGATTAAAATCTGTTCCAATTCCGACATGATTAATACCGATTCTTTTGACGACATAATCTATGTGATCAATAAGGTTATCTACATCTGCTGGGCCAATAATATCACTAACAGATTTTAGAAAAGCATACCTTTTAGTAAGGTCTGCAATTTCCCAGTATAATTCAAATGGATAAGAATATTTTTCGCTAACACCTGCGGCACGACGAGCCGTTTTTATTTCCGCTACTAAATTAGGGTCTGAATAACCTAATAAATAAGCTCGAAAAGGGGCAATATGTACTACTCCACCATTTTTCCCAATCAAGTCAATTTCTTCATCTGATATATTTCGAGTTACATCGGAGATAGCTAACACATTGGAATGACTAGCAATAACAGGGGCAGTCGTTAAGGCAAGTGTTTGTAAAGTCGCTTGTTTTGATAATTGAGAAACATCAATAATAGCACCTAATTGGTTAAGGCGCTTAACGGCTGCTTTGCCTAATGTCGATAATCCTCCATGTTCGGAATCTGGTTCATACCTACCTGTTTCGCCATCAAAAAATGGGCGAGAAGAGTCTGAAAAATCGTTATGCCCCAAATGGTTTAATCCAAATATCCTAACTCCTGCATTATAAAAAGAATCAATGGTGGATACGTTCTTTTCTAGTGACCTTGCGTTCTGGAAACCTAAGATAAAAGAAATCTGATTGTTGGCTTTTGCCTTTACCAAATCCGCAACGGACTTGGATAAAACAAGTGTTCCTTCACTCTCTTTTATTAATTGATTAACAATCGTTAATTTCTCATTCGCTTCGGTTCTTGCGGCGGCGTCACCTTCCGCAGTTCTAGGTCCTGGTGCAACTGCCACAGACATCACTACGGCTCCCACTCCTCCAACTGTTAATTTAGTTATATCTACTTTAGAAAGTCCATCTGCACTTAAAAAGGTAGGTGAAATAGTTGGGGTTGCAATATCGGCATGGGCATCTAATACCAAAGCTTCTTCATGAATTTTTTGTGCAAGAATTGTGATTTCCTGCTCCGTCATTTTAGTTGACGCATTTTGGACAAAGGTATTAGTGCTTTTGCAACTTAGCAAAGTTATAAAACACCACATAAGCAATGATTTCCACAAGAATGAAAATATAAAGGTAGGAATAGGTTTAGGCATAAATTCTCGGTGAAAAATTAGAAGAAACCTAAAGGTAGTAAAATTCGCAAGTATAAGCCACATCAGCAAGGCGATTATTAGAGCAAGTCCAATGAGAGACAAATTTTAATGCACCTTTTAAACTAAGTCAAAAAAAATTTAAAGAAGCCAACATTTCGGGTGTTCCAGAATTTCAATTGCAACTCTTAATTCCTTGTCAGTACTAAAAGTCGCTCCTTCCCTTCTTCATTCATTCGAATATATAAGGAATCATTTTGCAGTCTTGTAATTTCAACGACCTTCTCTTGTGTGCCTTCATTCAAACTATCCAAGGTCGTTAATAAATTATCTTTAAGCGTATAAATTCCAGCCTCTTTATAATTTAAAGTACTCGTAAAATCATAGCCTTTTTCATGAAAATTTAGCGTAATTTCATCGAGGTTAACCTTTAAAGAATCCCCTTCTTCCGTTAATTGAACGGCCCTCCATTTTCCCTTTAGTTCTTCTTTCTTTACCCCTTTACAACCTATCAATAAACAACAAATCAAACAAAGTATATAATTTTTCACCATTAGTATTTACAATCAATAAACGTTTAAAATAAGAACCTCAAAAGTAAGGAATTAAAATCTATTTTGACGTCAAACGTTGTTAGTAGTAAGACAAAAATTGGCCTACTAAAATATTAAAGGTGCTTCGTGTTATTTCTCTATCGTTATTAAACACTTTCCAATTCCCCATTAATCCAATAACACTATTTTTTTAACCAACTGTTCTTTTTCTGTTCTTAAGTTTAGAAAATACATACCCTCTTTTAAATTATCCTTCCTAAAGTCATACTGATAATTACCAACTGCTTGAAATTCATCTTCAATTATTGTCTTTACCAATTTTCCTGATAAATTATAAATGTATACGCCTACTTTTTCCGCCTTATTCAATTTGTACGCAATCGTAGTCGCATTATAAAAAGGATTTGGGTATACTTTTAAAGGTATTTGAGTCCTTTTCGGTTGCGTAAAAAATTGTTGGCGATTATCATTTTCTATCCTTGATAAGTTTGCAGGAGGTGTACAATCTATAATTTGAGCGGAGAAATTACTTCCAGCCATCACATGAAATCCACTATTCAATTGAATTGCCTTTCCTGCTTGAAATGTTACCGTACTTGCATTTTCTATTAATACATTTCCTATTGTTTTAATAGTATCAGCCGCTTTATAAATATCAGAATTAACCGTTTCATTTGCAAAAGTCAAAATACTTGGACATTCATTATTAGTAGTAAATACAAATTGGAAGGTGGCACAAGCGGAAGGCCCCGTTTGATTCAACCATAAAGTATAATCACCTGCTGGTAATGGAGTCGTGAAACCTTGACTACCATTTAAAGTGCCCATCGCAGGAAGTATATCTGTTCCTAAGTTTCCTGCACCAAAAACTAGCCCCCCTAATAAGTTACCCACATCTGTTCCTGAAGCAGGTTCGGTGAAAGTAGTTCCTGCCTGAATCCCAATAAACGACTGATTATTAGTGCCTTCAAATTCATAATTCTTTAACTTTAATTCGCTCAACTCTGAATTTACAGGTACATTAAAAGTAAAATAATCGACATCACTAGGGTTTCCTTGGACACAATTGCTTACTGTATCTAGGTTCTCAGAAAAGGAAACAACCGTTGGGTTTAAACGGTCATCAGATAAATCATTATTAGCAAATTGAAATTGAAATGTCGCACAAGATTCATCACCCGTTTGATTTAACCAAATAGTATAATCTCCCGCAGATAATGGTGCTGTGAAACCTTGACTACTTGGTAAATTCCCCATAGCAGGGAGTATATCTGTCCCTAAGTTTCCTGTGCCAAAAACTAATCCTCCTAATAAATTAGCTACATTTGTTCCAGAGGCTGGTTCGGTAAAGGTATTTCCTTTTTGAATGCCAATGAAAGCTTGGTTACTAGCACTCGCAACCTCATATCCTGTTAACTTTATACCTGTTAGTACAGAATCTATTGGCACATTAAAAGTAAAATAATCGACCTCCCCATTTTGAAAACAATTACTAACCGTATCCATTGCTGGAGAGAATTGAACAGTCGTTGGATTCAATGCGTCGTTAGATAAATCATTATTTTCTGGAGCTTTTGATAACAGGAATTGTAAAGAAGCACAGGATTGTGGGCCAAATTGATTTAACCAAAAAGTATATTTTCCAGCAGGTAAAGCTCCTGTAAAGCCTTGGCTACCTGATAGTGTACCCATAACAGGAAGTATATTTAGTCCTTCATGTTCCGACCCATAAGTCACCCCTCCTAGTAAATCTCCCGCCGTAGTATTGCCTGCCGAAGTAGTAAAAGCAGTTCCTGCTCGAACCCCAAAAAAACCTTTATTATTTTCAGCAGCAGTATAGTTCGTCAGCACTAATCCGCTTAATACAGAATCTTGAGGAACTTCAATCGTGAAATAATCAACGTCTAATGGGCTTCCCTGTTGACAACTGGTAATCGTATCCATTGTCGTACCTGATAATTCGATAAAAGTAGGTTTGGAAAAATCACTGGATAAGTCTCCGTCTACCGTTTCATTATAAGGTGTTCCTAAACAACCACAAGCAGTAATATCATCAATTAAAAGGGTGGCTATAGTAATATCATCGCCCCTAGGATTAGTAGCCGAAGTAGCATTCGTTATTCTTAAAGCAGCTACATTAGAAAGCACACTAGTATAAGTAGCTGCCCCTTGAGCTCTAGTCAAATCTGCTTCTTTTATTGAAAATATGGCTTCTACTTCTCCAGACGAGGTGGTTAGAATTACTGGAGTTGTTGAGACAAACCAAGTCGTACCATTTGGCGAAGCACCAGGCGCTCTTCCGTCACCAATTGCTAACCTCATTTTAAGACCATTTCCAAATGGGTCAAATATATTTTGTAATTTAAGTTTAATAGAAGTAATACCTTGTCCAATATAATCTCCACTCCATGTCGTTTCATTAAAAACCAATAATTTACCAAATTGCCCAATACCACCTATAGCTCTTACCTGTAGTTTATTAGCCTGATTCGTAATAATGGTATCATTTAATTTACCTGTTACCCAGCCTTGTACCGTACCATCATTAAAATCATCTACTTGATTAATTACCACCTGCCCCCAACCAAAGTTCGGCAAATTGCCAAATATAGCAGCCAAAAATAAAATTCTAAGAAACCCTGTTTTTATAACCTTTAGGAGGTAGTTAGTCATCGTTTTTAGTTTTAATCTTTCTAAAAATTGAAATGGTTATATTGCTGAATGGCACAAGTATTAATTGTGACTTTGGCAATATAACCATACAATAAAATATTTAATACTAGAATATTTATTTATTCAATAACCGCCAAACTCTTAGTAAGAACAGTAGCCTCTGTTGATAAAGTTACTAGATAAATTCCTTTGGCTAAATTTTGTGCTTGGAATCTTTCTTTAAAATTACCTTTCTCAATCACTCGATTATTAATCAAAGTAGCTACTTCTTGTCCATTGGAAGCATAGATTTTTAGCGTGACACTTGTGGTGATTGGTAAATAAAAATCAAATACTGCCCAATCCTTTGTAGGATTTGGCGTAATTTCTAGAGTCGTCGCCAAATGCTGTGGAGTGCCTACTATTAATCGACTACCTGCTCCAATAATGGTATCAACAGTAGTTGTATCTACTCCACCTTTTGGTGGAAAATTATATAAATCGCCAACATCATAAGGTCGAATAATCGTATTATCCACAATTTCGTCTATGCTTTGAACTGGAGTACATCCACCAATCATCGCCAATAAATTGCTTCCTATCTGTGCATGAAAACCTGGCATTAGGCTTATAGATTCTCCAGCAATATAACTTACATCATAATTTGCTAGTAAAATGGCTTCACTGGTGATGGTCTTTTCTGCATCATAGTTATTCGGGTCAATTGCAATATTACCATGTACTCTTCTTTCTCTTCTACAAAAATTCTCTACAGTAGGAGTTGTTCCTTCACATTTACAATCTGTATTATAAACATCATTCGAAGTTTCAGCATTTCCATCATTACATGGTTTTCCGATATTTAAGCAATCAAAAACGGCAAAATTGACTTTACTCAACCCAAAACAATTATTACCATCAAAATTGCTCGTTGCACTTATAATTATGTATCGACCAGTAACCCCCATATTTTGTTCAAATCCACCATAACCAACTAAACCAGTAGCTTCTGACCAGGAAAAATTTCCTATGCTAGTCCAATTTGAACCATCACTAGAAACGTGAATGGTTACGTCTTTGAAACCTCTTCCCGTTAAAGCAGATACATTATAATTCCAAATATTGGCTTTATCAATATAATAACTCTGCCCTAAGTCATATTGTATCCATTTCCCTGCTGCATTAGTAGCTGGATTGGTTGCATCCGTACAACTTAACCAAGCATTAGCCGCTTCATTTTTTAATTCATCTGAGGTACCACAAGCTTCTGGAGATTGATAATTTCTTGCTGCTACCTCAGCTGATTCTCCACAGTCATTATTCGGACAAGGAATACCTACGCATAAACAATTTGCATTGAAAGTATCTCTCATAGTTGTGGCACTGCCATCATCACAAGGTGTGCCTTCAGGCATACAAGCAAATTCACAAGTAGGGTCATATTGGTAAAAATAACTTCCATCTAGTCTTCTCCATTTATCATCAACATAAAAAGGAGTTTTCCAAAAAACATTAAAATACTCGTTACCAGTATGTGCTTTATAATTAATTTCAAAATAATAGTATTTTCCTTTCTCTAGAATCTGGCCTTGAGATGTTTGCGTCGCCTCTCTAGTATGATCATAGGTACTAATACAACAATTATTGTCATAAAAAGCAATAAAACCAGCTTCTTCTGGGTTTTCGGTACTACTCAATTTCATGCCTGCTCTTCGCCGTCCTGTAATGTTAAAATAATACGTACCAGTAACAGGAACAGATAAGTAGCCTTTAATTACTGTTCCAAAAGAATCAAGACCTCCATCTGTAAGTTGCAAAACTTCCAATTTTTCTCCACGACCAGGATTGAGCGGATAGCTTGAATCAAAATATAGATGGGTCAATCTATCTCCATATATACTGTCATAATGCATAGCATTAACAAAACCTTTCTCGCCAATACAATTTGGTGTATTTCTTGGTTGAGGCGTACCGTAACAATTACAGTATCCATCTTGCACATCATTTAAAGTATTTCCATCATTATCATCACAAGGCGTCCCTTTTTCGGGACAATCTAAATTACAAGTGTAATCAAAAAGATATTGAACAGGCACGGCTTGAAAAGAAGTATCTGTAGCAAAAGGTGTTTTCCAACTGACCCTAAAATGGTCACCACCACCACCTTCTTGATGAAGTAGTTCAAAATAATAGTATTGATTAGCTTGAAGCGATTGAGTAGTAGAAGTTTGCGAGTTGTACTTATAGTGTTCAGTTGGCTCTGTCCAACCATCAAATGAGGAAATTAGCCCAATGTTTTTTTCGGATTCTCCTGTACTTAGAGAGAACAAAACATCATCATCTCCAGTAACATTAAAAATATAATCCCCTGATTGAGGAACTTTCAGGTAGCCTCTCACAAAAGAGATATAAGTGTCCGAAAAACTTGTAAAAGGCGTTTTAAAAGAATCTACTAGTTCTTGGGTTCGAGTTGGCTTAAATGGAAACGTTGGTTGATGGATTGTCTCATTCAAAGAATTAGAATCCCACATATTCCATACTAATTTTCCTTGTTCTCCTAAACAGGCTGGTTGAGCTATTCCCTTAGTGTAAATCAGCATGAAAAAAAAGACAAAGAATAGATAGGTCTTCTTTAGAAATAATTTATTTATATGAAGCAACATAATATTTTTTTAAACTGCAATAAATTGTTAAGTGTCCTAATAAATACAATACACTTTCCACTACCCACTAATAGCTGGTACACCATTAGGTAAGAATCCTATAGGATTATTAGAAGAACTTATACTATAAAATTCATGTAAATTTGGAAATACTTCCCCCAATCTACTTTTAGGTACGCCAAACCAAATTGCTAGCTCAGCAAATAGTGCATCTACTGAAGTTGTTGGTATCAACCGTCCTCGCCCATCTGTATTTAAAGGATTTCCGTCTAAATGTAAATCAGGATAACTCCCATAAACTTTTTTGCCATTTACGGCTCCTCCTGCTACCATAGTGTTTCCGCCCCAAGCGTGGTCAGACCCTCTTCCATTAGAAGAAAGTGTTCTAGCAAAATCAGAAACAGTAAAGGTTGTTACTTTGTCTGCTAGTCCAACCTCTTTAATCGCATTTACAAAGGCTGCAATTCCAGTAGAAACAGTCGTCAGATTATTCTGCTGTGTAGTAATCACCTCATTATGATTATCCCAACCACCGATGGAAACAAAAAATATTTGTCGTTTTACATTTAAAGCTTCATTAATAGAAATGACCCTTGCAATTTGTTCTAAATTACTAGCAAACCGATTATTTGGAAACTCTGTAGTAAAATCACCTGCACTTTGCAAAGCAGTCGCAAATCGTTCTTGCACCTCCAATGTCTGCTTAGTAAGCCCGCCCATTGTTTCTTTAAAAATGTTATTATAAACATCTCCCGCTAAATTTTTAACGGTATTTTCACGAAGGGTATTCATCAAATTAAACTCTCTCCACCAAGTAGGATAAGATTCAAAACCTACCCCGCCCAAACTAGAATTATTAATGGTATATTCCACTACATTCTGTCCAGATTGGAACAAATTCTTTCCGGACAAGGAAATATTCATAGAAATTAGCTGATCTGTATTTAGTTGATTCAGCATATCTGCTACTTTCCCCCCCCAACCAAGCGCCTCTTGCCTCGAACTAGCAATAGAGGTTTGCCATTGTTCTTGTTGGTCAGAATGGGAAAATAATCCTGGTGGGCGTAAGCTAGAATTATTTCTATATTCATCTATATTGGCAATAGGTTTAATTAAGGTACCAACGTTAGCGATAAATGCCAAATCTCCTGTCTCATATAAATCCGCCAAGGCTTGCATCCCAGGATTCACACCTAATCTTCTACCTTGGTCTCCTGAAACATTAGATAATTCTATAATATTATCTTGAATTAAAGCAATTCCTCCTGCGTTTCTATCGATTCCGCCTCTAGTAGCAGAATATTGAGCATACTCCGTATCTCCTTTGGGCGCCAACATGTTAAACGAATCATTCCCTCCTGCTTGTAGAATGCAGACCAAAGCTTTATAGTCATCTGCATTTGTACTTCTAGCTTGCTCTCCAGCTAGTGCATTGGTTGACATTAAATTAACTAAAGTATTCATAAAGGTATTTGTTCCCATCGCAGCACAAGCACCATACCCTAAAAATCTTCTTCTATTTATATTATTCAACAAAGACATAAATTTATTTTAAAATAATAATTAAAAAATAACAGACAAAAACTATCGAATTATTAGATAATCAGGTGATAGCATAATCAAATAAATGGCTAATCTCACTCGCTGGTCTGCTCTGTTTTCAGGTACGCTCTCTACAGCTTTGGTTATTTGTTGTTTCGTAAGATCGGTCATCTGCCCATGCGTTAAAATAATATCTAAGCGATCCATTAATTTGGGTATATTTTCAAGGTCTTGTAAGGCATTTTCATCATCTAGATTTAGGTAGGCTTTTTTATTATCATAATTCTGTTCCCCACTAAAGATGTCCGCATATTGCATCAAATTGTTATCAATTAGCCATTCTTTTAATTCATTGGCATAGCCTGTGATGGTCAAAGCGTCCGTAATTTGGAATTCTGGTGCTACTTTCTGCATTTCAGTAATTGCCCCATTAGGTTTATAATTTGGCGTAAAAAAGTTAAACACCGTCCTAGCACCTAGTGGTCTTTGAAAACTTCTATCGTAAAAATTATTCATGGTATTTCTATACAAACCAGTCTCTGCCGCTGCATTAAAAGCACGTGCAAGATGAGTATATCGAATCATTGGTTCTCTTAATCGTCCATTATCCGCGCCATCTTGGAAAGGACAATTCATTGCCTCTTCATCTAATAATATGGCTTTAATTACTGCTTTTAAATCACCTCTCTCTCCATTTCCATTATCATTAAAAACAGCGGTTATTCTGGCAATGTATTCGGGAGACGGGTTAGATGTGACCAATCGTTGAATGAGACGATACCCAATAAATGGCCCAACGTTAGGGTGATTAAATAAATTATCAATAGCATCATTTAAATCAGCCATCCCATCTGTAGGGCTTCGGTCAGGTACAACTTGACCTTTTAGTAAATATTTAGGGCCTGGTTCGTGGTAGAAATTAAGCATTTTCATAGGCTGGGTATAACTATTTTTCCCACTAGCATTTCTTCCAAATACAAACCCAGCATCTCCCCATGTTAAACCAGTAAAAATCTTAGCAAATTCAATAATAGCAGCATTCCCATAGGTAGGAATAGGTTGCCCATTAAAGGTTTTTTGCGTACCGTCTTCATTTAACTCAAATAGTCCAATTGAAAATAATTGCATAATTTCTCTAGCATAATTTTCATCTGGAAAACGATTAAATTCTGGGGTTGTCCGAAAATTATTTACAGAAGTCAAATAAAAACCCATAGCTGGGTGCATGGTCACCTCATAGAGTAAATCTCTATAGTTTCCAAAAGAATTTCTTAGTAGCAAATCATAGAAATCTGCCATCCCAAGAGGCTGGTCCTCCAAATCAGGAAATTCAGAGATTACAAATATTTCACTTAACGCTAAGGCAACTCTATTCCTCAATAAATCTGGTTGGGTCATGGTATATTGCCACCAGGCAAAATGCCAAAAATTTCGACTTTCTTCAAAATCATTAGGAATAGAACCGCCCATATTAAGAATAGAATCAGCAGCCATTCCTAAAATTTGACTTGTAAAACCCTTAACTGACATATTAATAGGTAAAGCTAATTGTTCATCTACCCAATTCTCTATTCCCATTTTGGCAACCCCTTCAATCGTTTCGTAATCTGCTCCTAAAGTTGCATGTCCTAAAAACCTAGAGGCTGCATTCAGGTTAGGCAAAAACCCATCTTCAATAATTGTATTTTCTGAGATACTCCCATTACTAGACGGGCTGGAAGTGACCGACATATTTGCAACGGTTCCGCCTGCGCCAATTATTTTTGGACTACTTTGACTAAAAAGCAGGAAACCAGTTAAAAGGAAGGAGAAAAAGAATAGAAATTTTAAATTCATACGGAGTAATTTTCAATTTCGAGTGATAATAAATAATGAGTATTGAGACAAAGTATACTATATCTCCTTAGTACATTTACTAAGCAGGGGAGGTAGCATATTTTATCTTTTATTTATAGGCATGTCATTTACATTACCTACTAATAGATATTAGGATAATTTCACAATGAAAAGGCGATACATGAGAAAAAACTATTTATTTTCGGTAAATAGTTTCTAGTTATCAAATGGATTAAAAAGTAGAAAGTCTTTTATGATTGTATTTATTGCACGGGAAGTTTTAGGTTTTCTTAGGTTTAATAGGTGGGCAAACATATTGCAATTGCAAACATATTTATTATTTCCTAAAAAAAGTAATTTTCAATTAATACCAAGGCAATTTTTTTGCCAATTCAAGAGAAACGGACAACTGAATACTGTTATGGTATTTATATGACATTTCGATGAAGAAAAAGGTCAACAAAGATGGAGAAAAAGGTAGCTAATAAATATAAATGAGTAATGGAAAGTTTGGGAAAAGTCTGATTATTGCTAAATTGATTGGTTGGTTTTAGGTTTCAATTCTTTAGTGTTTTCATTTCTGAGGCGCTAATAAATTTAAACAAAAAAAAGATTTTTCAAGTCGCAGAGGAAACTTTGCGATTTGAAAAATCTTTTTAGTAAATCTAGCGCATTATTAGATGCTCGTTCCTTACTATTTCTTGGCTATAATTTTAGGACAGCTCTAACATCCTCTTCCGAATTAATACTCATTTCACTCAAATTCACCTCAAAAGCATAAGCGCCATCCATCTGTTGAATTCGGTCAAAATAAGCTGGAGGAAAAACAGCTAATTTGTTTTCTTCGGTCACTAACCAAATTAGGTTTTTACTGTCTTTATTAAATTGAATGTCTTTCGCTATATCTTTTAGATAAACTCGTCTGACGGTATTTTGAGATTTATCGGTATGGTAGACCAGCCTATTTTTATAACTGTTAAAATGTTGGTCTTGAAAGGTGCCATCAAGTCTTGCTAAATACGGTGGTCGAGGTCGGTCACAATTCCAAGTACCAAAACGATTGATTTGGAATTTATTTAATACAGCCCGTTTGACAATTTCATTGGTGGCATAATTGGTATGGCCTTTCGCTTTCAAAGCGGCTATTCTTTCCGAGAAATCTTTACCTGCTAACTCTTTTTCAATCGCAATTTGGTCAGCAATTGCTTCTTTTTTAGCAGCCAATGCTTTTTCTATTGCTATTTTTTCGGTTTGATAAGCTGCCAATTTTGTTTCAAATTGTTGTAAGGCTTGATTGTAATCATTTCCAGTTAAAACTGGCTTCACTTTCAAAGTGGCTGTTTTCTCTCCTTTTGCTAAATTTAGGGTAAAGGATCCATCAACTGTTTTTTCTAAATCATAATCTTCCCAAACAGTCGCAGAAAAATCGTCAAATGCATCAATGGTAGACATTACTTGCCAAATCGTCCCTTTGTAATTTTTAGCGCCTAAATCTTCCCCTTTAAAATCTAATTCCATCGTCATGGAATTACCGTCATATTGCTCTGGTTTTTCAGGTTTAGTTGGTAATTTAAACTGTTTTTCTATTTGAGCAAGTTGAGTTTGCAACTTAGTTTCTAATACTTTTTCCTGTTCAACTTTAGCCATTTCTAATGATTCAGTTGATTCAGCATAAGTGGTATCATAAGTTACTTGACCTGTAAAATAAGGATCATCTGGGTCACCGATAGTCTTTACAAAAGCTTCATTTCCCCCTATAATATTCCCCAAACTATCTCGTATTAAAAAAGGTGTAATTCCTTGTGGCGAGTTGGATTTCGGTGCTAGTTCTATTTTATCTTTCCCTTCCAAATTCCATTCCCGCTTTTCCTCATCCAAATAATAAATATTAAACTCAGGGGGCGTATCTCCAGCAAAAGCAATTTTGCTTTTCAACTCAATATCAATGGGTTTTTCAGGTAACATTTGTAGCTTTTCTCCATTCTGCGTAGCATAAACTTCAATCATTCCTGCCGATTCCAAAACTCCTGCTTTCCCATCCACATCAATTTCCATTGGAATGCCACTTAAAAAAAAATCTACATAATCATGGTATTCTTTGAAATGGATTTCAACGTCTCCTTCTATTAAAGCGCCATAGGAATTGGCAAAAGCAGACCTTGGCACGACTATTTTTGAACCAGAAGGAAATTGATACACTCCACCTTCGTTGGCATTAACCCTTATTATTTCCGCTTTTTTAGCCAAACTTTCCATCGGTGGATTAACATAAGGTTGGGTAGTTAAATAGGCTAGGGTTGCATTTTGATTTGCGTCCTGATTTTGGAAAAAATCACTAAATGATAAAACGGCAATTAATAAGGTTGCAGCAATTCCACCTATCCAATAGTAGAATTTTCTACTCGCTACTTTTAGCTGTTTTTTGGGAGGAGGTGTTCCCTCCACCCGCTTTAATAAGGCATCAAAATCCTTATGTTTATCAATGTCCGCCTTCTTCAAAGGCGGTTGATTTATTTTAAAATTGTAGTTGTTATCCATAAATGCAAGTTTGATAATTGCTGAATGGTTTTATTGTTGTATTGTTAATAATCAGCAACTTAGAAAGCGTACTGAGTCTCCATAACCATAAAACAATATAACCATTCAACTATCTTTTATTTTTTAAAATTATTTTTTTCAATCGTTCTAAAACTCTGTACGTTCTCATTTTGCAGCTGCTTTCTGTAATGGCTAATAAATCAGCAATTTCCTTAAATGGCCGTTGTTCAAAAAATCGGAGTTCTATGATTTCTAAATCTTTCGGCTTCAATTCATTTAAACAGGGAATGAGGGCTTCTCGAAATTGATATTGTTCAATCGACTCCAAGTCGCCCATTTCTTCCATGATTTCTGGTAAGGCAGTCATTTCCACACTTACCGTTCGGTTTTTCTGAGTATTCCTAAAATGTTGGGTGATTTCATTACTTGCTATCCTATACAACCATGCGGAAAAAGGGACACCTTTAAATTCATAACCACCTAATTTTTGCATCGCCTTAAAAAACACTTCAGAACATAAATCAGCAGATAAAGATTCATCAGACGTTCGTCGGTAAATGTAGCGAAAAATGGGTTCATAATATCGGTCGTATAATGGGCGAAACATCGCAGGACTTTGTTGAGCAGTTTGAATTTCTTGCCATTCCTGCTGCATCGCCTTTTTAGTGACTGATTGGGTTTTAGAACTCAAATAAGATGGATTAATCGTTAATGAATATTGCATGCTTTTTCTTTATCCGCTTTAGCTATTTTAGGAAGTTTTCAATAGTATAATGCAGGAGACAAAAAAAGTAACAGAAATAAAGAGAAATTATAAATTTAAAAGTTGAGATTGAATTTGATGTTGAAGTTTTTATTTAGTCGGTACCTCAGTTAAGAAACGATAGGATTGGGCTTTATAGTCCATTTCACAGCAAAAAGTATCTATGCCATTGGTTACTAAAAGGTATTTAACTTTCAAGGTGAGGTTATAACGAGCGATTTGGTCGAAAACGGCTTGGGTTATTTTTACTTTGGGGCGCTTACATTCTACTAATAAATAGGGGTCAGCAGTTTGATTATAAACGATTATATCTGTACGCCGATAAAGGCCATTTACCGACAAACCTCGTTCTACATGGATGCTATTTCGATTATATTTTCTATCCTTAATCAAATATTCTATGGTTAATTGTCGCACCAATTCCTCAGGTTGCAATACCAAATATTTTTTGCGAATGGCACAAAAAATTAACCGTTGTTTTGCTTCTTTTTTGACCTTTAGATTGGGTTGAAATTGCAAAAAATCTATCTCTAATTTCATAGTAGGATTCGTAACAAAATAGGAATTAGAAAAAATAAGTAAGGAGTGTAACAAAAATCATTGAACAACTAATGATTATTTTAGGATTACTGGTTAGGATTTTCAATCCATCACTCACCTTTATTCGACCCGCTATTAAGCGTAAAACAGCAATGATAAGTGTAAATTGACAGGTATTTTGCACGCAGAGACCGCAGAGAAACGCATAATTTAGATAAGCTCTGCGAACTCTGCGGCCTCTCCGTGAACTAACTCATTCATGCTTTACGATTAATACGACCCGCCTCTGGCGAGATTAGGGCAAATATTTTTCAAAAAGTCAATTATTCGCACTTGCCAGAGGCAAGAAAAATAGAAGTATCGGACTAAAAGTCCTAACCAGCCTTAAGTAAGACTATACAAAATCATCTGGTGCATTTTTAACCCGAACGGCTGTTCCTGTTGCTACGACCATTAACATACTACCGCTTGCACCAATACTTTCATAATCTAAATCAATACCGATAATTGCATTCGCCCCCAATCGTTCTGCATGGTTTTGCATCTCCGACATAGCCGTATCCTTTGCCTCTCTCAATACACTTTCATAAGATGATGATCGCCCACCAACAACATCTCGTATACTAGCGAATAAATCTTTAAATAAGTTAGCGCCAATAATCGTTTCGCCTGTCACTAGGCCTAAATAAGCTTCGATTTCTTGGTTTTGTAGTGTACTTGTGGTAGTTAATATCATTTTTTTTTGGAGTTTGATTAATGTATATTTTAGGCTTGCCAAATTACAATATCTTCCTGAATATCTACAAATCCTTCCTCCATCAAATAAGCCAAAACTTGTTCAATTAATTCCGTTCGTTTATGACCAAAAGAAGTAACTAGCTCTGCGGTAGTCAGTTTTTCTCTTTTGACTAAGCGTTTAATTTTTTGTTTATATCGCTCATACTCTTGTTCGTCAAACTCCCCTTTTGTTCTACCTAAACATACATCGCAAAGACCACAAAGCGGTGCTTTTTTTTCTCCAAAATAACTTAATAATTGTTTACTACGGCAACGGGGCGTTTCTGCATATTGAATAGCTTGCTCAATACTTTCCCGGTATCGTTTTTTACGAAAATTATATAATGCCATGTCAATAGCCAAATTATCTGCATCTACTCTTTCTTTGAGATAAATCAGCTGTGGTTTATCTTTTTGAGGCTGGTAATCAATAATTTGGTCTTGCACTAGTTTTTGAAAAGCTTTAGTCAAATCTCCTCTAGACGCTCCTACTTTATTCGCTATTTTACTTTCTTGAAAATGGGTATAATTATTAATAGATTGGGGATATAATCGCAAAATCCATTTGATTACCTTATCCATTTTAGGTTGCTTTAACTGGTAATCATATAATACTTCTCTGTTTACTTTAATTTTTATAGTAGCAGGTGAAAAAACAGCTTCACTCATGACTAACCATCCTGCTTGACTTAATATTTTCAGGCTATTATAGGTTGGTATGGCTTTCAGGTTATATCGTTGCAAGAACTCACCAATATCAAAATCAAAACTTCTGCCAATTCCAGCACCAACCGCTAATTGAAAATAACTCCCTAAAGCTCGATAAACTTGTCGAATAATTTTCATCGAAGGAAAAGCCCCTTCAAAATTATTCCGTAATCTTGCTCCATCTAATTCATCGTATAATAAGACACAATAGGCCTTTTTTTCATCTCGTCCTGCCCTACCCGCTTCTTGAAAATAAGCTTCCAAACTATCTGGTAAATCCAAATGAATCACTGACCGCACATCGGGTTTATCTATCCCCATACCAAAAGCATTCGTAGACACCATAACACGGATTTGGTTCTTCATCCACGCTTCTTGTTTATGGGTACGAATTTCTGGGTTCAGTCCCGCGTGGTAATAATCTGCTCGAATATTATTTCGCTGTAAAAAACTAGCTACCTCTTTGGTATTTCTACGACTGCGGGTATAAATAATTCCTGTACCTTTTACATTCCGAACTATTTCTAAGAGTTTAGTGTATTTATTTTTTTCAGGTAAGACGACATACGCCAAATTCTTTCTTTCAAAACTTACCTGAAAAAGATTGGAAGTGGGAAAATTCAGTTTTTCTTGAATATCTTCAATAACTTGATGGGTAGCTGTTGCCGTTAAAGCTAAAATAGGCACTTTGGGATGTAATTCCCGAATAGTCGCAATTTCCAAATAAGGTGGTCGAAAATCATAGCCCCATTGCGAGATACAATGCGCTTCATCAACTGCAAATAGATTAACATTCATCTGCGCAATTCTAGCTCTTGCTAAATCAGTCACTAATCGTTCTGGTGAAAGGTATAGAAATTTTATATTTCCATAAATACAATTATCTAACGCTCGATCAATATCTGTATACCGCATCCCTGAATAAATAGCAATAGCAGCAATATTTCGTTTTTTCAGGTTATCTACTTGGTCTTTCATCAAGGCAATCAAAGGGGAGACGACAATGCATATACCTTCTTTTGCCAAAGCAGGTACTTGAAAACAAATCGACTTTCCACCACCAGTTGGCAATAAGGCAAGGGTATCTTTTCCATCTAAAACAGATTGGATAATGTCTTCTTGTAAGGGACGAAAAGCATCAAACCCCCAATTTTTCTTAAGTATTTCTACTGGCGTTTGCAAAAATGAACAGTTATTTTAATTAGGTTTTTTAATGTGGCAAAGATAGGAATTATCGAGGAGTGGTTGGCAGATAAAAAGCTAATTAAATCCGCTGCCATACCTCCGTTGCTTAAACTGGGCTTTGAGGCAACGGAGGTATGGCAGCGGATTATACAATGTTCTATTTACATTTTACATTTTTTCAATAAAAGACTCAAATACCTCCAAAGCTTCAGGTATCGCCTTTCGACCAAAACCTATTCTAAAAAAACCAGGATAATCATAGATGCCACCTGGTAATAATAATAGTTTTGCCTCTTTTAAAACCCGCTGTGAAAATGCCATATCCGCTGTCGTAAAATTCATCTTCACAAAAGCAATCGGCCCTGCATTGGGTTTATACCAAGAAAATAAATCGGCATGTTTTTCAAAAAAGGCATCGTATAACGGGAGGTTTTGATTGATTATTGATAGATTTCTATCTAGTAAATGTTGTCTATTTCGTAAGCCTACGCCTGCTAAGAATTCACTTGGTGCTGAATTACAGATAGTCGTATATTCTTTTAACATTGCTACTTTTTCTAAAATCTCCTGGTTTTTAGTCGCCAACCAGCCTATCCTCAATCCTGGCAAACCATAAGCTTTAGACATCACGCCTAGTGAAACCCCATTTTCATAAGCATCTCCAAATCCTGAAATAGCATAAACTGGTTGATGCTCCAATTCTCGATAGACTTCATCGCTAAAAATGATAATATTATGCCTTCTAGCAATTTCAATAAGTGCTTTTTGTTGTTCTTTTGAAAAATGAAACCCTGTTGGATTATGAGGTGTATTTATATATATTACCTTGGTTTTATTAGTAATCATTTTTTCTAACTCGGCCAAATCAAATGTAGGTACTCCATTTTCATATTTAACCAACCAATCCATTACCTTACAGCCCATACTCTCTGGAATAGATTGTACCGATTGATAACAAGGGGTTTGGACAATTACTTCATCTCCTGCTTTTAACATGGCTTGCGAAAACAAAAAAATAGGTTCTTGTGCTCCTGTACAAACCAATAAATCTTCATCGGATAGCTGCTCATATGTAGCTGCTATATCTCGTCGAAGTGCTGGATGTCCTTTTGTTTCTGTATATCCTAACCATAAATTATTGAATTTTTCTTGTGCGCCATCTTCTAAGGCTAATAAATCTCCAATACTCATCGCCTCACAATCAGAATTACATAAAGAATATTTTGCTGTAAATTCATACAGTGTGTAATATCTTTCTAGCCTAAATGGTTTTATCGTCATATTTATATATTTAAAATTTGGGTAAAGTTATTATATTTAGCTGGTAAAGTTGTTATCATTTTTAGTTGATTAGCAGTCCTCAGTTTGTGGCTGCATCTCAAAATATAGTTATATATAAAGTATACTTTATTTTACGGTTACTCCATAATTAGAGCATCAGATTAAAAATTAATTTTAAGAAAATACTTAATATTTTGTCTAGCTCGTCAAATCCGTTGCCTTACATCCGTTGCCAATTGTATGTATTGGTTGGCTACGGATCTTTCCTAAAAGCTTCGCGTAAAAATTACGCATTATAAAATAAATCAATATCTTCGCAAAAGCAATTTTGTACATTTCTAAATATTCTTATGAATAAGTTTTTAAAATTTGTATTGTATAGTTTTTTAAGCCTACTCTTAATAGGAATGATTGGCATTGGCACTTTTGTTTACAAAGTGAAATACGGACTTCCTTTTTATGATTCAACACCGCCTACACTGCCTGTTGAGATGAAGGATTTCTCGGTATTATTATTTAGTAAGACCAATGGTTTTCCTCACTCAGAAGCTATTGCTAGTGCCATTCCTGCTTTTGAAAAGATGGCTAAAAAGAATGATTGGAGTATTTATGCGACCAACAATGCCGCCGTTTTCAACAAGGAACAATTGGCCAAATTTGATGTAGTCATCTGGAGTAATGCAACGGGGCGAAACCTAACGGATGAACAAAGAATAGCTTTTAGGGAATATATGGAAAATGGAGGTGGTTTTTTAGGGATTCATGGTACAGGAGATGATTCTCATCATTGGGATTGGTACTATAATGAATTAATTGGTGCTCATTTTTCTCACCATCCGTTGAGTCCTCAAATCCAAGCAGCTAATTTACATTTGGAATGTGATTCTACTAGTAGCTATCCTTGTATGGGACTTCCTGCCACTTTTAATCGTGCGGATGAATGGTATGTATTTTTCGATAATCCTAGAACGAAAGGTTTTAAAGTCTTATATACTTTAGCCGAAAAAGGGCTAGAAATGAGTGGTAATATTAAATATTTAGTGAATGATAAAGACTTTGGTATGGGAACCGACCATCCAATTATTTGGTATAAATGCTTACCTAATGGAGGTAGGACTTTCTATTCTGCTATGGGGCATACGGGGGCTAGTTTCCAAGAACCAACTCATTTAGAGATTTTGGAAAAAGGTATCCGTTGGACAGGAAAATTAGAAGGTTCTTGTAATTAACTAGTATAAAATGAAACAGGAAATCCCCATTTTTAATAAAGACAAAGCAGAAGAAGTTTGGATTAAAGTACGGAAATTGGATGCTAATTTTAGTAAGGATGAAGCGAATCATCGACATACTTATGAAGAATTAATTTGGGTCAAATCTGGAACTGGTACTCAATTAATAGACAACCAAGTTTACACCGTAAAACCCAATACACTCTATTTTATTGCCAGAGGTCAAGTGCATAACTTTCAAGAGGGAAAGGATATGGAAGCTTATATTATTGTATTTGACCCCAATTTTCTAAAGACCTATTTTCCTTTTCGATTTGCTATTATTTCTAAAAAACTAAAAAATTTTAATGTCATTCCTTTTGCTAGTGCTGCGATTGAGGAATTAGATGTAGTCATTCATCAAATGCTTAATGAATTCAATAAACCAAAGCATACTTTCGGAAGAAACCAAAACCTAATTTGGTTTTTAATGATTTTTTTAACGATAATTGAACGAAATATCCACCAGTTTTCTCCTCAAAATGAATTATTAAAACCAGATTATAAATTCTCCGTTTATCAAGAATTTTTGCAATTAATTGAAACGAACTTTAAAACCCAACATCGCTTAATTTTTTACACGCAAAAATTAGGCGTAAGTGCTAGAAATTTAACCAATTACACCAAAATTTATGCAGGTAAAACCGCTAAACAATTAATCTTGGAACGAATTATTGCAGAAGCTAAACGTTTACTCATCTTCACACCACAGAGTCTTAAAGAGATTGCCACCAATTTAGGATTTGAAGAAACCTCTTACTTTATTAGAGTTTTCAGAATTCAAGTCAAAACGACTCCTCGACAATTTAGAGATAATAACCAAGCTAATGGCTCGGTTCATAAATGAGTAACAATTAATCTTTAAAGTTGCGATGTTGCCTTGTTAAATCGAGACACTATCCACAACATCGCAACAAGGTAACATCGCAACAACACAAATTAAATTATCAAAAACTTATAAGTTCTGCCAGGAGTCAAAAATAGCCTTATTTTATAAAAATCAGAAAGAAATCAAAATCTAAACACAACATATATAAATAAGGAGTGTTGGATAGAAAAGTAAAATTGAAAAATAATTATGGTCAGAAAAATTATCCTAGCAGTGCTTGGCATTTTGCTCCTTTTTGGGGCTTTTACTGTTGCCAAACGAACCATCGCTAATAAAAAAGAATGGAAACCTAGAAAGGAAAAAAAATTAGAAACTGGTGCTTTTGTAGATATTGTTAGAAATGCTAGTACCCCCATTACCATCACTACTGCTGGTAATTTAATGGCAAAGAATCGGGTGGAATTATATGCAGAAGTGCAAGGAATTTTCAATAGTAGTAGTCGACCTTTTAAGCCTGGTACTTGGTATAAAAAAGGAGAAACGCTTTTAGCTTTGGACAATAAGGAAGAAATCATTGGTTTAAAAGCGCAAAAAAGTAGTTTTTACAACCAGTTGGTTTTATTAATTCCCGATTTACGTTTGGATTACCCTGATGCGATAGATAAATGGGATGAATATGTCCGCAATTTTGATGTTAATCAACCTTTGGCGAATTTACCTGAACCTGAAAGCGAAAAAGAAAAATTATTCCTTTCTGGTAGAAATATTTATACGCCTTTCTATAATGTAAAAAATTTAGAAACACAATTACAAAATTATGTGGTCAAAGCCCCTTTTTCAGGTGTTTTAACCCAAGCTTTGGTTAATCCTGGTGCATTGATTCGTCCAGGGCAAAAACTAGGAGAATTGATTGACCAAAGTGTGTATGAATTAGAAGTTGCGGTAAATACGGCTTATGGAGATTTATTGGGTATTGGGAAAACGGTACAATTACACAACGTTGCCAAGACAAAAAATTGGACAGGCAAAGTTATTCGAGTGAATAGTTTGGTCGACCCAGCTTCTCAAACGATTCCTACTTTTATCCAAGTCCGTGGAAAAGGACTAAAGGAAGGCATGTATTTAGAAGCGGACATCACGGCAAAAGAAGAGCAAAACACCTATGAATTGAATCGAAAATTATTGGTAGAAAATAATCAGGTATTCGTTGTAAATGACACTGTTTTAGCATTAGTTGAAGTAGAGCCAATTTATTTTAAAGAAAGTACAGCCGTCGTAAAAGGTTTAACAGATGGCATGCAGATATTGGCTAAACCGATTCCTAGTGCTTACGTGGGGATGAAAGTCAAAATATTTTCAGATAAAACGCCTACGGATAATAAAACAGCCTTAAAAAATTAGAGTTATGGGTTACCAGTTACCAGTTTGACGCACTAACTGACAACTGGTAACTGACAACCGACAACTGACAATACATTCTGACCATGAAAAATATAATAGCTTATTTTATAAAATTTCCCGTTGCTGTAAATGTTGCCTTATTAGCCATTTTTATTTTTGGAATTGGCGGTTTATCAAGGATGAATTTTTCCTTATATCCACAATTCCCCAATACAACGATTGCTATAAACATTGCCTATCCTGGCGCCTCTCCTATCGAGATGGAAGAAGGCATTGTTTTGAAAATTGAAGACAATCTTAAAGGCATTGTAGGGATAGAAAGAGTTACCTCTAAGTCTTCCGAAAATACGGCAACGATAACCATCGAAACTTTTGAAGAATACGACATCAATGATATGTTGCAGGAAGTCAAAAATGCGGTGGACAGAGTCCCTTCTTTTCCCGCAGACATGGAACCTCCCGTTATTTCTAAAAGAGAAAGGCTGAACGAGGTAATTAGTTTGGCTTTAAGTGGAAAAGATATTCCCTTACAAACCCTTAAGAAAATTTCTTACCAAGTAGAAGATGATATTCGAAATATGGAAGGGATTTCTCAAGTAGAAATTACTGGTTTTCCAAAAGAAGAAATAGAAATTGCAGTCAGAGAAAACGATTTGCGCTCTAAAAACCTGACGTTTAACGAAGTAACGACTGCCGTAGCCAAAGCCAATATTTTAGCAACAGGAGGGAATATAAAAACCAAAGAAGAAGATTATTTAATTCGAGCCACCAATCGAGCTTATTATGCCGATGAACTGGATTATATTGTCATTCGAGCTGACCAGAATGGGAATGTCATTCGATTGAAGGATGTCGCCACGATTCGAGATAAATGGTCTGAAAATCCTGATAGAATTTATTTTAATGGACAATCTGCTGTGCAGATTAGGGTACAAACGACCAATGATGAAGAATATTTAGGGGCCTCCAATATGATGCGTGCCTATTCCAAAAAATTCAATGAGCAACGAGACAATATTCAACTCAATATTACCAATGACCGTTCTGTAGATTTGCGAGATAGAACACGGATTTTAAGTGAAAATGGTTTGTTAGGGATTGTTTTAGTCCTCATTTTATTATCTATTTTCCTAAAACCAAGTTTGGCATTCTGGGTAGCTTTTGGCTTACCAGTATCTTTTTTAGGCATGTTTATTTTAGTACCAGGATTGATTACCTTAAACTTCATGTCTTTATTTGGGATGATTGTCGTCATCGGTATTTTGGTGGATGATGGCATTGTGATTGGCGAAAATATTTATGCCCATTATGAAATGGGTAAATCCCCTACTAGAGCAGCCATTGACGGTACATTAGAAGTTTCCACTGCCATTATTTCAGCAATTTTGACGACGGTTGTTGCTTTTTCTGCTTTCTTTTTCCTAGAAGGCCGCTTTGGTGATTTTTATTATGAAGTCGCTGTAGTCGTCGTCATTACTTTATTATTCTCTCTAATCGAAGCCCTCATTTTTTTACCTGCACATATTGCCCATTCTAGCGCCATGAAAAAAGATGGGCAACATTTTTTACTCAATCGTTGGGCTGATAATGGTGTCAATTGGGTTAAAGATAAACTCTATTCGCCTGTTTTACGCTTCTTTTTGACTTATAGAATTTTTGCTTTTTGTATTCCCCTAGCCTTATTGATTATGACCTTTGGTGCCATCGGTGGCGGGGTGATTGGTATCTCTTTTTTTCCGCCATTTTCTAGTGACCGAGTAAGTGTCAGTTTAGCAATGCCAGAAGGCACAAGTGAGGATATTACGGTAGCAGTGATGGAACAAATAGAAAAAGCCGCCATTGCAGTCAATGAAGATTTTAAAGAAAAGCAATCTGGTGGAAAGTCGGTTATTCAGAATATGATAAGAAGAATCGGCCCAGGTATTTCCAATGCTACTTTAGAATTGAATTTACTCCCTGGTGAGCAAAGAGATTTTAATGCAAGTATTATTGCCAATGCGGTAGAAGAAGCAACAGGGCCTATTTATGGCGTGGAAAAATTAACGTTTGGTTCTAATAGAAATTTTGGTGGTCAACCTGTTTCTATTTCCTTGACAGGTAGTGATATTAAAGAATTAAAAGGCGCAAAAAATACCTTAAAAAAAGCCTTTCAAGATAATCCAAGACTTAAAGATATCACGGATAATGACCCTGCTGGTATTAAGGAAATCGAATTAGAACTCAAAGAAAATGCTTATTTATTGGGATTGAATTTGAACGATGTAATGGCACAGGTTCGAGCGGGTTTCTTTGGGCAAGCCGTACAAAGATTCCAAAGAGGTAGAGACGAAATTAGAGTTTGGGTTCGGTATGACCGAGCAGAAAGAGCCTCTATTAAAAATTTGGATGACATGTGGATTGTCACCAATACTAGAGAACGTGTACCCTTATCTGAAATTGCAGAATATTCTATTGAAAGAGGAGAAGTTTCAATTAATCACCTAAATGGTATTCGAGAAATAAAAGTAGAATCTGACCTTAAAAATGCAGATGATAGTTCGGTGGAAATCATGGCAGATGTTCGAAATAATCTTATGCCAGAAATTCTAGCTCGCTATCCCTCCGTCACGCCATTATATGAAGGACAAAGTCGAGAAACTGCTAAAATTGGTCGGTCTTTTAAGACTATTTTGCCAGTTACTTTTTTCTTGATGTATGCCATTATTGCCTTTTCTTTTAGGTCATATAGTCAACCTTTATTATTATTCCTATTACTACCTTTTAGTTTAGTTGGTGTTGCGTGGGGTCATTGGATTCATGGTTATCCGCTTAGTATGTTATCTATCTTAGGCGTTATTGCCTTAATCGGTATTTTAGTGAATGATGGATTGGTTTTAGTGAGTAAATTTAATGTCTTTCTCAAACAAGGCTTACCCTTTAAAGAGGCACTTTATGAAGCCGGCCGTTCTAGATTTAGAGCTATCTTCTTAACTTCGGTGACTACGGTTGCTGGTTTAATGCCCCTAATTTTTGAAACGGCAAGAAGTGCTAAATTCTTAATTCCAATGGCGATTACGATTTCCTATGGTATTGCTTATGCAACTTTTTTGACTTTATTTTTATTACCGCTTCTACTCTATTTAAGTAATTCCATCAAGCGTGCTAGAATCTGGTTGTTTACAGGAAAACGTCCTGCCAGACGGGATATAGAACGAGCTGTAATTGAGCAAAAAATAGAAAAAGAAGCGTTGGAGGAAGTTTATTAAGGAATGATAAATGATGAATGATGAATTCTTCCAAAATCGACAATTTAATTTGTCGAAAGGGGAATTTCTAATGTATCCATTATTCGTTCGTCGCTGATATTAAAAAAATAAAAAATGTCCAAATATATATATTCTCTAATAATAAGCTTTATGCTTATGAATACAGGAGAAGCTCAAAATATTTTAACCAAAGCCCAAGCTATCCAAATTACCCTAGCTAACAATTTCGATATTCAACTAGCAAAAAATGATATTGAAATTGCCAAAAACAATACAAGTAGAGAATTAAATGGTTATTTACCAACGGTCAATGCCACCGCAGGAATTAATTCTAGATTGGGTGGTTCTAACCAAAAATTTGGCAATGGCAATGAAAACACTACTTCAAATGCCTTTAATTGGGGTAGTAATGCGACCGTACAAGCAAATTATACTTTCGTTGATAAAACTAGAGATTTAACAGTTAAACAATTGGAAGAAATTGCTAATTTAACGGATTTGCAACTTCGCCAAACGATTGAAAATAATGTTTTAGCTGTTTTTAATAATTATTATGAAGTTGCTCAATTGGAACAAAACAGTTCAGTACTAGAACAAACGATTGAATTATCCAAAAAGCGCTTACAAAGGGCACAATATCAATATGATTACGGGCAAGGCATTCGATTGAATGTATTAAATGCGGAAGTAGATATACAAAGAGATTCTATTAATTTAATGAACTTAAAAAATCAAATAGCTAATTCAAAAAGGAATTTAAATGTAGCTATGGGCAGAGGGGTAATGACTGATTTTGAAGTTGATACAATAGTTACTTATCAGCAAAATCTCAATTTAGAACAACTCATTCAAGCTGCTCAAAATAATAATATTATCGTCAAAGTCCTCAATCAAAATTTAAACATCTCCGCTTTAGATTTTGATATTATTGACGCTACTAAGAAGCCTACCTTAGGCGCAAACGCCAATTATAATTTTACCTTTTCAGATAATGCGGCTGGTTCCTTTATTGATGTTTCTAACACTCGTGGGTTATCAGCAGGGGTTACTTTGTCTTGGAATTTATACGATGGTGGTCGTCGAAAATTACAAAATCAGAATGCCAAGATTAATGTAGAAACACAATTAGTTCAAAAGGAACAGGTTTTGCAGCAATTAGAAAGAGATGTACGCAATGCTTGGGAAAGTTACCAAAATGCGTTATTTATTTTAAAAGCAGAAGCTAAAAATCTAAGCATCAATCAATTAAATTTTGAACGTACAGAAGAACAATTTAAAGTTGGACAAGTCAATTCTGTAGAATTTAGGCAAGCACAACTCAATTTATTAAATGCAGCAACTAGTCTCAATACAGCTAAATTTGATGCGAAAGTGATAGAAATTCAATTATTACAATTGAGTGGGCAATTAATGGAAGGCGTCAAATAATTTTTTTATATCGTTGGTTTTCAATATATTGGTGACTTCTTTTATCAAGTAACTTTCCACCATTGATTCGACAATTAATGGTGCTAGATAAATTTTAAAAAAACAACCATCCAATAACGGGAAATTATTGGGTATATTTTGCCATACTAAATCATCCAGTAACAGGAAGTTACGGGATGATAGACCAACAATATACTATGAAAAAACTACTCAAAATTACAGGCTTCGCCATTTTAAGTTTGGTTGGATTTGTTGCGCTTTATGTCTTAGCGGGCTTAGGCTTAGGCAGAATTGGAATAGCTGAAGAAGCGAATGCTAAAGATGATTTGTCTATCTACATTTTAACCAATGGCGTGCATACCGATTTAGTGATGCCCATTAAAACACCTCAAATTGATTGGAGTCAACAATTAAAATTTGAAAATACCAAGGGCAAACGAACCGATTATAATTTTATTTCCATCGGTTGGGGCGATAAAGGTTTTTACTTAGATACACCAACTTGGGCAGAATTAAAATTTAGTACCGCCTTTAAAGCAGCAACAGGATTAAGTACCGCAGCTATACATGCCACCTATTATCGAACGATGCAAGAAGGAGAAACTTGCGTTAAAATTGACATTTCTAACAATCAATACCAACGATTGATTGACTTTATACAAAAAGATTTAATTCGACAAAAAAACGGAGAAGTTACCCATATAAAAACTGATGCTGTTTATACCGATTCTGATGCTTTCTATGATGCAACGGGTAGTTATAGCTTCTTCCATACCTGTAATAGTTGGACCAATCGAGCTTTAAAAGCAGCGGGACAAAAAGCAAGTTTTTGGACACCTTTTGACAAAGGAATTTTTTATCAATATCAGAAATCGTAAGCCGTTCATTCGGGCGTTTGGTGACTTTCAAATCTTAGAGAATCTAAATATTCGCTTCTCAGACTAGAACCGAGAACTCCTGATTTACTAAATCTTGATTCCATTGAAATCCAGTTATAGAGATTTACTAAATTTTAAAATTTAGCAAATCGCCCATTCTCGGTCAGCCTGCTAAGCTACAATAAACAGTTAAACGCCCATTTTCTCCCCTTTACCTGAAAAAAAATACAAATCAGGCTATTAAATCGGATTTAATAGGAAGATTTCCATAAATTTGGTATTGGATAACTTTCTTATTCAAAAAACGTTTATACTAACAACAAGTAATTGTAGGAATTAGAGTTCTATAAGTACTTAAATTCGTACCTTTCAAATACAAATCAATCAAAATCTCACAAAATGAATCGTCTTTTTAAATCACCCTTTTTATTATTATTTGGATTAATTTTCCTAGTCGCTGCTTGCCAAAATTCAGATGGGCCAGAAGTACAAGTAGATATGGATTTAGAAGCACCTAACTTTGGTTTGCATGATCAAAATGGAGAATTTCATACTTTGTACTATTATAGTGATGCGAAAGCGGTGGTGTTATATGTCCAACAAAATTCTTGTCCAATCAATAGAAATGCGGTAACTGATTTAAAATCTGTTCGACGACAATTTAAAGGAAAGGGCGTTAAGTTTTTTATGCTTAATTCAAGTGTACAAGATGATAGAGCAGCCATTCAGAAAGAAGCGGAAGAATTTGATATGGATTTTTCTATCTTAAAAGATGAGTCGCAATTAGTAGCGGAAGCTTTACAATTACACCGAACAAATGAGGCGATTGTATTAGACCCTTCGACTTGGACCGTCATTTATAGAGGGCCAATTAATGATAGAATTGGTTACGAAAGTCAAAGAGATGATGCCGACAAACATTATTTAGTAGATGCTATCAATGCGCAGTTAAAAGATGAATTGCCTGTAGAAACTTTGGTTAAAGGAAAAGGTTGTTTGATTAAAAGGTTACACGATGACCCTGCTGCATTTGCTTCCATTTCTTATGAACATGATGTTGCGCCAATTTTGGTCGCAAAATGTATGAAGTGTCATGTAGAAGGTGGTATTGCGCCTTGGCAAATGAAGAATTATGAAACCGTTTTTGGTTGGTCAAATATGATGAGAGAAGTTTTAAGAACTAAAAGAATGCCGCCTTGGCATGCAGATCCACATTATGGTTTATGGGAACAAGATTTATCTTTAACGACCAAAGAATTACAGACTTTAGTACATTGGATTGATGCGGGTGCTAAAAAGGCAGAAGGAGAAAAAGACCCTTTAGCTGCTTATACTGCAGTTGCCCCAACATGGGATCAAGGTCAACCAGATATGGTTTTTACTTTAAATAATGAAGAAATTCCTGCAAATGGAGTCGTCGATTATCGCTACCAAGAGCATGAAGTTAAATTAGATAAAGATATTTGGGCAACGGGTTTCCAAGTATTACCAGGTAATCGAGAAGTTTTGCACCATGTTTTGGTCAGTGTTATATACCCTGAAGGCTTCATGGAACCAATTGATAGAGAAAGCCCTTGGTTGGATGGATTATTAGCTGCTTGGGCACCAGGAGGGGAAACAGAAGTCTTCCCAGCAAATACGGGACGGGTGATTCCTAAAGGGTCAAAATTGCATTTCCAAATGCACTATACAACCAATGGAAAGGCGCAAGCTGACCAATCAAAAGTAGGTCTCTATTTTACAGACAAGCAACCAGAAAATGAATATTTAATGGTTGGTGCTTTCAATCCTAAACTACAAATTCCTGCTGGTGAAGGAAATTATGAAAATAAAGCCAAGCAATTATTTGAACATGATGCTACTTTATATGCTTTGTTCCCTCACATGCACTTTAGAGGTAAAGCGATGAAATTTACGGCGCTTTATCCTGATGGCACCAAAGAAGTCCTATTAAATGTACCGAATTATAGTTTCAACTGGCAGAGAGGGTACAATTTTAAAGAGCCTAAGAAAATTCCTGCTAGAACGGTCATTTATGTAGATGCCGTATTTGATAATTCTGCTCAGAATAGCTTTAATCCTGCACCTGAAAAAACGGTGTATTGGGGAGATTTCTCTTTTGATGAGATGTTGATTGGTTATATGAGTTTTGAATATGATAAGGATAGAAAGAAATTATCTATGAAATAAACTACAGGATGAGCGACCGATTCCGAAGGATGAATGTTCGGGGAACATTCAAGGAAGTGAACCGCAAAGCGGATGGGTTAGCTTTATTTTTCAGGATTAACAGGATGTAGTTTAGAACTTACATTTTGTAGATACTGAATCTGCCATCCTCAGTACTTTATTATAAGCCTTGAATTTGGTAACTTTACCTGTTTAAGGCTTATTTATTTAAGGGGCTTTATTATTATCAACAATTCAAGGGTTCTAGATTCAAAATTCATTCATTCAAAATTAACCATGGATACAGCAACAGATTTAAAAAATTTAGTCAAAGAAAAATATAGTCAAATAGCTAATCAAGAAATCAAAGTTAATTTGTCTTCTTGTTGTGGTGCAGGGGAATCTTCCAAAGAAGTGTATAATATCATGACCGATGATTATAGTGAGTTAGAAGGACATGTAAAAGATGCAGATTTAGGTTTAGGGTGTGGTCTACCTACTCAATTTGCAAAAATTAAAGCAGGTGATACAGTAGTGGATTTAGGTTCAGGGGCAGGGAATGATGCTTTTGTAGCTCGGCATGAAACAGGCCCAACTGGAAAAGTCATCGGTGTAGATTTTGTAACAGAAATGATTAAGAAAGCCAGAACGAATGCCGATAAAATGGGTTTTAATAATGTAGAATTTCGTTATGGCGACATTGAAGAAATGCCTATTTCTGATGGAACAGTTGATGTGGTGGTCAGTAATTGTGTACTCAATTTATTGCCTGCAAAGGATAAAATCTTCAATGAAATTCAGCGAATTTTAAAACCAGGTGGACATTTTAGTATTTCAGATATTGTCTTAAAAGGGGAATTACCTGATGCTTTGCAACAAAGTGCAGAAATGTATGCAGGTTGTGTGGCTGGAGCTATTCAGAAGGACGATTACATGAACTTAATTACCGAAGCAGGTTTCACCAATATTACTATTCAAAAAGAAAAGCCTATCATTATTCCTGATGATATTTTGACAAATTATTTAGATGGGGAGGCATTGGCTTCTTTTAAGAATGGAACAACTGGTATTTTTAGTATTACTGTTTTTGCACAAAAGAAAGGGAAGTCATCTACGTATAAAGCTATTGATTTAGGGTTTGACCAAGGCGCTGTTTGTGACCCTAATAGTGGCTGTTGTTAGGCGATATACTATACTAACCGTAGCTTGGACATTCTTGTCCGAGCACATCTAATACGACTGCTCGAACAAGAATGTCCAAGCTACGGTTAATCAGCGTCAAAAAATTATCTTTTATTTACACCAAAAAATTAAACAACATTTTCTGGTCATTAATCGTCTGGTAATCAATCTGATATTCTTTCATCCGAGCAATTAACCCCTCATAATCTCCTTTCTTTTTCAGCTCTATCCCAACCAAAGCAGGACCTGCACTTTTATTATTTTTTTTACTGTATTCAAAGTGCGTAATATCATCATTTGGGCCTAATACATCATTCAAAAATTGTCTTAAAGCACCTGTTCTTTGGGGAAATCGAATGATAAAATAATGCTTGATTCCTTCGTATAATAAAGACCGCTCCTTAATATCCTCCATCCTTGTGATGTCATTATTACCTCCACCAATTAAACAAACAACCGTTTTACCTTTTATTTCTTCTTTATAAAAATCTAATGCACCTATTGACAAGGCGCCTGCGGGTTCAACAACGATGGCTTCTTCATTATACAATTCTAAAATAGTCGTGCAAACCTTTCCTTCGGGAACAATAATAATATCATCGACTACTTGTTGGCAGATTTTAAAATTTAAATCCCCTACCCTACGGACGGCTGCTCCGTCCACAAAAACATCCATTGTTTCTAAAGTAACGACTTCTCCTTTATCTAAAGAGGTTTTCATGCCTGGTGCACCTGCTGGTTCAACTCCAATAATTTTGGTAGTAGGGCTCATTTGTTTAAAATAACTACCTAATCCCGAAATAATGCCACCGCCACCGATAGCTACAAAAATATAATCAATATCTCTGTCGCAATCTTCCAGTATTTCTAACCCCACAGTTCCTTGTCCTTCAATTACTTTTTCATCATTAAAAGGATGTATAAAGGCTAAATTATTAGCTTCTGAATCTTTCCTCGCCTCTGCATAAGAATCATCAAAAGTATCTCCTATCAATAGTACTTCGACATATTCCTTCCCAAAAGATTTTACTTTTTTAATTTTCTGTTTAGGCGTTGTACTGGGCATATAAATCTTCCCGTTAACCTTCAACGCTTGACAGGCAAAAGCAACGCCTTGGGCATGATTGCCAGCGCTCGCACAGACGATACCTTTGCTTAATTCCTCCTTAGATAAACTTGCCATCTTATTATAAGCGCCTCGAATTTTATACGAACGAACGACTTGCAAGTCCTCTCTTTTAAAGTAGATATTAGCTTCATACTTTTCAGAATAAAAATGATTGTGCATCAAAGGTGTTTTTATTGCCACATTTTTAAGTCTGACCTTTGCTTTGTATATATTTTCTACAGAAATTAATTCGGTTTGCTTCATGTTTTATATTGTATAGGGGGAACTTCAATTCCCCAAAAAATTATAGGGAATGGAAGTCCCTTTATACAAAAAAGCAAAAATAGAATAATTGTAAGGAAGTCCAAGGATTGCAATGAATAAGTCCGAAACCTTACGCAAAAAGAAAAAAATTAAAACTTTAAAGTCATCTTAACATAATTTTCCCAATCATTTTTTTAATTTGCCCGTTTTGAAAACTACCCTAACAAAATTTTATTTTTTAAATCAAAAACAATTTTCTATTTATGTATTTATTGAAACAACTTTCCATGAATTTTTTAACAAAAGGAACATTAGTATTTGTATTAACACTTGGACTACTTACTTCTTTATCTGCCCAAGATGCCACCGCAGCTAGTTTGTACAACAAAGGATTAGCAAGTTTGAAAGCAAAAGATTATGAAGCAGGTTATCCCCAAATCGAAGCAGCTTTAAAAGCAGCAGAAACAGAAGGCAATGAAAAAGTAGTTACGCTGGCTAAGAAAAATGGCGCTAAAGCAGCCTATAACTTAGGTTCTCAAAAAAGAAAAGCAAAAGCTTATGATGAAGCATTGACTTTATTTGACCGAGGCATCGAATTAAATCCAACTTACTCTTCCAATTTCATGGGTAAAGCGCAAGCTTTAGATGGAAAAGGAGAAAAAACAGCAGCTGTAAAAGCTTACATCGCTGCAGCGGACTTAGCCGAAAAGAGTGGAAAAGCAGACCGTGCTGTTCAATTAGTTAAAAAAGCAGGTAGTATTGTTGGTAAATTATATTCTGGAAAAAACTATGCAGGGGCTATTGAAGCTGGAAAAGCGCATTTAGAACTAAAAGAAGCGGGTAATGTACATTATTACTTAGCTCAATCTTTCTCAAAAACAAAAGACAATGCTACTGCAGCTACTCATATTGTTAAAGCGGTTGACTTAACAGCAGCTGCTGGAACGGCTGTTCCAGATAAATACTACTGGGCGCAAGGAAATATTTTAGAGGCGACTGGCAAAAAAGCAGATGCTTTAGCTGCTTACAAGAAAATTACAGGAGAAAAATATAAGGCAAATGCTGATTTTAAAGTAAAGGAATTAGGTGGTGCTTAATTAATTTTTTTCTCTATAAAGACTAAGAAAGGGATGTAATGCATATTACATCCCTTTCTTGTTTTCTTGCGGGTATTGGTTGGTGTGTCTAATAATTTATTCCATTAATTCTTCATCTTCTCTCCAATCAGTCCGAGCCAAAACTACCATTACAATTCCTCCTAAAATCATCAATAAGCGGATGACAAAACCTAATAATAGACTTGGTTTATCAATCCAAGTTAAATAGGATAATTGGACGCCAATTAAACTTAATACTAGGGCTAAGCCTCCGATTATAAATAATAAAAAACCAATGATAGTTGTTGCTGTTTTAGACATTTTCCTTTTCTTTAGAATAGACTATTTGCGAGGCGATTAACAAATAAATGATAATCGACCCACTTTTTATCACAGATAAGTTTTAATCCCTAACATCGGGGAATGTCTGTGCTATGTTAATGTATATTTATAACAATTTAATACTTCGCTGGTTGACCAGGCTTTGGTAAACTTTTTGTAATAAAATCCCGAATATGGTCATTGGCGGAAGCTAAATCTTCTTGTCTTAAATACATCATGTGCCCACTGCGGTAACCTTCAAATCGAAGTCGGTCTTTCATTTTTCCACTTGGATCTAATTGCCACATCGTATATTTAGCATCGAAATATTGCGTTGCGCCATCATAATAACCTGATTGCACCATTACATTTAAGTAAGGATTTTGTGCCATGGCTTGTCTTAAATTTTCGCCCGTATTATCTCCACTTCTATCCCAAGGTCGAACAGGGCCAAACATATTATATTTAATATCTGTCTTAAATTTCAAGTCATTTCTTAAATAATAATTGATAGCTGGCGTAAAAGAATGTAGCCAAGAAGTTAGCTCAGAATTAAAATCAGGTCTAGTCCCCGCATCACTTTTATCGAGTCCTTTATACCTTGAATCTAATCGACCTACGGTATATCCTTCCTCCCGTAATAGTTCCTTCCAGAAAAAAGAAGGCGAAATATCTAAATTGTTTTGTAAAATAGCTTTTTCAGAAATACCTGAATATTTTGACATTTGAACAGCTACTTCTTTTCGCTTTGCATCATCGATAAAGCCGCCTTTTGCCAAAGCAGGCATTAATTCATTAATGGTATAGCTTTCAACTTCTGGTAATAAATCTGTTAAATCTCTTTGTTGTAGTTCAGGTGGTAAAGCTTTATGATACCAAGCTGCTGCAGTGAAATAAGGCAATCTATTCGCTGCTCCAACTGGTCCATCTCTCTTCACCCCTAAACTAGTTGGCGAGACTAAAATTACCCCATTCAAATACATCCATTGGCGATTCTGCAATTCTAATGCTAAACCTGACACTCTTGTCGTGCCATAACTTTCCCCAATTAAATATTTGGGAGACCGCCATCTATCATTTCTAGTCACAAAGGTATTCACCCATTCCGCAAGGTATTTAATATCCGCATTGACGCCAAAAAACTTCTTTTTATCTACATCTTTACCTACGATTCTAGAATAACCTGTATTCACAGGATTCACAAAAACAATGTCTGCTACATCAATAATAGAATGTGGATTCTTTCTAATGCCATAAGGTTGGATAGGAAATCCTTCATCATCAATTTCTAAGATTCTTGGACCTGTGTAAGCTACATGCATCCAAACAGAAGCAGAACCCGGGCCACCATTAAAAGAAATAATCAATGGTCTAGTCGCATTATTCGCAATACCTTTTCTTTCGTAATAAGTATAAAATAAGGAGGCAATTGGCTGTCCGTCTTCATCCCAAACTGGTTGAGTCCCCGTAGTGGCTGTATAATTGATTTGTTGCCCTTTTACGCTCAATGCATGATTGGTTACGACCATCGTATCAATGGGTAATTGTCTACTTCTCTGAGCATTACTCGATAGGGCAAAAATTAAGATAAGGGTGTATAGGATTGATATTCTCTTCATCTTTAGTGATATTGGTTAGATATAAAAATAAATAGCACCGCAAATGTAGTTAATTTTTTGTGGGAGCGAATAATCTAGTTATAAATTAAAGGATTTTCTACTACTTTTTTACTTAAAGATTAAATTCAAAGGCTTACCCTACGAGATGCAGCACAACTCACAAAGTTGTATTATAGTCGAATCACCTAAGAACAGTTACAAACCCTTGTAAATTAGTGACCACATCTTCATAATTTACATAACTCACTGTAACGACATATACGCCATTCGGCGCTAATTTCCCCGTATTCAATTTCCGTCCGTTCCATCCTTCTTTGGCATCATTGGTCTCAAAAATAAGTTCTCCCCACCGATTCCAGATAGATAAATAAAAAGATTCTGCTTCATCGGCATTACCTACACCAAAAAAACTATCATTTATGCCATCTCCATTGGGCGTAAAAGCATTTGGTAATTTATAAGCAATATCTGGCACAACTAATATTTCTGAAAAAGTCGTATCTGTACAACCATTTGCAGCCGTTACAATCAATCGAACTTGTTTGCGACCGCTTTCTCTAAAAGTATAGACAGGGTTTTCCTCAAAGGCAATACCAAAACCGTCAAATAGCCAGTTCCAACGAACAGCATCCGTCGATTCATCCATGAACGTGACGATAGGATTCAATCGGCTAACTTCAGAAGCATCGGCGGAAAAATTAGCAATTGGGCTTGGTAAAGTTGTAATTAGATCTCCAAAAGTAGTGTCTATTTGACAACCAAAAGGGGAAGTAACAGAAATAGTTAATGGAAACGTACCTAATTCCTCATAAATATGCGTTGGACTTACCCCTTGCCCCATTGTTCCATCTCCAAAGTCCCAGATAATTTCATACGCTTCACTGATAGGATCCGTTAAGTTTTCAAAAGTAATGGCCGCTGGTACACAGCCTGTTCTTGTAGATGGCGAAATCACAATAACTCTTGGAATTGGAAAATAAGGTACTTCTTTAGTAATACTTTCTATACACTCATTCGTATCTCTTGCCGTTAGGGTTACCTCATATCTACCAGGACCATCAAATTGCAAGGCCACGTCTGAACGATCAGATGTTCCAAAGGTATCTAATTGCCAAATTAATTCTTCTAAGGCATCTGGCCCTGCATCGGAATAAGATAAATTGGTGAAATTTACTGGACTTGCTTGGCAGGTATCGTAGTCAAATTCAAAATCTGCCACAACTTCGGGAAATATCTCTACTTGTACTAAAGCAGTGTCTGTACAATTGGTAAAACCTGGATTTAAAACTAAAATACCCTCATAAAGTCCTGTTTCTGGAAATACTAAATCATCTGGATCCCATTTTGAAGAGGTCGTTTGCCCGCCAGGAATATCAAAAGACCAAAATTGATCATCAATAAAACGCTGTTCGCTACTTTCATTAATGATATCTCCTTCTCCACAAATCTTAATGTAATATAAAGGCTCGCCATTTCTTTCTCGCAACTCTGTTTCTTCCACGTCACTCACTAATCCATTTCTACAAGCCACCACATTAAATTGAAAATCTCGTCTTACTTCATTCATCAATACTCCATTCTGAAAAGCTTGTACACAAACTCCTACCACATATTGTCCAGTTGTGCCTGGGAATCCAGAAATCAAACCTGTCTCGGAATCAATAGTAATATCAGGTTCATCTCTATTTGAACTAATATTTAAAGGGCTTTCAACCGAGTATCCTGTGACAAATCGAACAGGATCATAAGGTGGAGGCGTTTCAGGATTTGGTGTTACGCCATCTGGTGCATCTGTTACTGTTGGTCCTCCCATAAAGTTATTACCACCACCATTATAAGGGGTACAAAAAGCATAAACTAAAGAATCTCCTTCTGGGTCAGATGCAGAATGATCAAAATTGACATCTTCTCCTTGACAGATAACAATAGGTGGAAAATCATTAAACGTAGGCGAACTATTACAAGAATCTTGAGTTACTGGAAATATTTCAGCAACATAAGTCGCACCAACATCCCTAGGACTAATGATATTATTAATTGTTACATTTCTACAACAGCGTTGATATGCAAAAGTGATACTATTAGCAGTATTTGGTAATCTGATTGAGAATCTATAGACACCTTCTTCTACACAGACATTCGGTGGTGCAATTAAACAAGGATTACTTAAATTGGGTTCAATTGATCTAACCGTTGGTGGGCTCAGAAATAATATATCCAGAATAGAAGTGCCATTAAAAAAAGTAACATGGGCATCAGACGGAGGGCCATTTGGACAATTTGTTTGTGCATCGAAACAAGCACCATTTCCTGCACAATCCCTATAAATACGCATGGTAAAATCATAATTATCATCACCTCTACAGACATAGGTGACTTCTCCACCAATAATATGCCTAGCCTCTAGTTGAGTGCATAATAATAAAATTAAACAAGGGAGGATTCTTTTTAAAATAATCAAAGCGTTCGTTTCTTTTATTTGGTAGTTTTTCAAGATTATACGTTTTAAGAAAAGACTTGCCTGCTAATAAGTCTACTCTTTATGCTCCTTTTTTTGTATGGTTTCCTATAGCAATTTTAGCAACCAAGATAGGCTAAAGTTCTTAATAATCATCTTAAAACGGTTACAAATCCGTCTAATGTTGTTATTACATCTTCATAATTAACATATTGTACCACTACGACATAAACACCATTAGGCGCTAGTTTACCTGTATTAAATTTTTGCCCATTCCAACCTTCATTGGCGTCATCAGTTTCAAAAATCAACTCTCCCCATCTATTCCAAATAGTTAAACGGAAAGATTCTGCTTCCTCGGCATTTCCAACGCCAAAAAAACGATCATTTACCCCATCTCCATTTGGCGTAAAGGCATTTGGTAATTTATAGGCAATATCTGGTACAACTAACACTTCAGAAAAAGTAGTATCTGTACAACCATTAGCGGCAGTCACTACTAACCGAACCTGTTTTCTGCCGCTTTCTCTAAAGGTATAAACAGGATGCTCTTCAAAAGAAAGTCCAAAGCCTTCAAATAACCAATTCCATCGTACCGCATCAATAGATTCATCCATAAAAGTGACAATAGGATTTAATCGACTCACTTCGGAAGCATCCGCAGAAAAATCAGCAATTGGACTAGGCAAAGTAGTAATTAAATCGCCAAAAGCTGTATCAATTTGACAACCGAATGGCGAGGTAACCGATATATTTAAGGGAAATATGCCCACTTCTTCATAAATATGGGTTGGGCTAACTCCTGTTCCCATATTTCCATCGCCAAAATCCCAAATTATATCATAATCATTATTGATAGGGTTCGTTAAATTTTCAAAAGTAATGGGTGCTGGTGCACAACCTACTAGCGTAGATGGAGCAATAACAATAACTTCTGGTATAGGAAAATAAGGGACCTCTTTAGTTATACTTTGGGTACATTCATTTAAATCTTTCGCCGTTAAAGTTATGTCATATCTCCCCGGCCCAGCAAATTGTAAGGAAACATCTGTATCAAAAGAATTGCCAAAAGTGTCTAACTCCCATTTAAGCTCCCTTAGGGCATTTGGTCCAGCATCAGAATAGGATAAATTGGTAAACTCAACTGGGCTAGTTTTACAAGTATCGTACTCAAAATCAAAATCTGCCACTACTTCAGGGTATATATCCACTTGAATTAATGCAGTATCTGTGCAATTGGGAAAACCTCTATTCAATATTAAAATACCATCATAAAGACCTGCCCCAGGAAAAACTAAATCGCTCGGATCAAATTTTGTAGAAGTAATCGTACTTCCTGGTACATCGAAAGACCAAAATTGATTCTCTATAAATCTTGTTTCCCTACTTTCATTAATAATCTCTCCGTCTCCACAAATTCTAATATAATATAACAGTTCTCCATTCCTATCTCTTAATTCCGTTTCTTCTACATCACTTACTAGCCCATTTCGGCATTCTGCTACATTAAATTGAAAGTCCCGCCTCACTTCATTCATTAATACGCCATTCTTATCATAAGCTCGAACACAAACACCCACTACATATTGACCCGTAACCCCTGGGAATCCTGAAATCAACCCAGTAACAGGGTCAATTGATACTGGTGGTTCATCTCTAGTAGAGAAAATATTAAGCGGTTTAGCAAAACTATAACCACTTGTAAACCTAACTGCTGTATAGCCTGGTGGTGTTTCTGGATTAGGTGCAAGCCCATTTGGAGCATCTGTAGGGACGCGAGTATTGAGGTCTCCGTCCCAACCACCACCATAATAAGGCTCACAAAAAGAATAAACTAAGGAGTCCCCATCTATATCAGAAGCAGAATGGTCAAAATTTACGTCTTCTCCTCTACAAATCACAATAGGTGGAAAATCATTGAAAGTCGGGCTACTATTACAAGAATCTATCGTAATTGGAAATAAAGTAGTCGTATAGGTTGATCCAGAGGTTCGAGGGTTAATAATATTTGTAATCGTATTATTCCGACAACAGCGCTGATAAGAAACGGTTATGCCTTCACTGTTTAGATCCAATTCAGCCGAAAACCTATAGACTCCTTGTTCTACGCAGACATTAGGTGGGGCAATCAAGCAAGGGTTACTCAAATTAGGTTCTATTCTTGTTATTTCAGGTTGGCCTAAAACTAGAGTTCCTATAACTTGGATGCCATCAAAAAAGGTAATATTACCTTCCAAGGATGTCCTACTACAAGTTTGATCTGAATCAAAACAAGCTCCACTCCCAGCACAATCTCTATAAATCCGCATCGTAAAATCATATTTCCCGTTTCCAGTACAAACATAGGTGATTTCGCCACCAATGATATGTGCAGCTTCCAATTCAAGAGAACCTAGAAAAAATAAAATCAGTAAAATCGTTGTTCTTAAAATAGCCAAATCGTATATTTCTTTAAATCCAGTAAAATTAAACCAATAGTAGGTATTTTTCTTCTTTACGCTCTTTAGTGCTAGATAATCCATTTTAGGTTGCACCATCTATGGTTTCTCAATTAGCCATAGTTAAGCAAGAATTCTATTAGCTTTAGAAATCCAAGTTAACAGCGGAAGACAGTGAGACAAACTAAAATTACATTATTTGATGGGATAAAAAAAAGGAAATATCGCTTTTAGTAAGAAATGTTCGTTAGCAGTCAATTTAGGGGCAAAAAATAAGCCCCGCAGTCACAAAGGACTGCGGGGCAAAAGTTAGTTGGAAATTAAATTCCCACCTATTTTAAAGTAATTAATAATAGGTAGATGTCTCTACCCACCTTAATTTAACAAAAACTGTTACTTTGCCTCCATAAATGGATATCGATAATCCATTGGAGGATTAAAATTTTCTTTTATAGTACGTGGGGAAACCCACCGATATAAATTTAATATTGAGCCTGCTTTATCATTTGTTCCTGATCCTCTAGCGCCACCAAATGGTTGCTGTCCTACTACTGCTCCTGTTGGCTTATCATTTATATAAAAATTACCAGCAGCATGCTTAAGTAATTTATTTGCTTTTAAAGTTGCATATCGGTCGTTGGAAAAAATAGCACCTGTTAGTGCGTAGGGGGAAGTATTATCCACAATGTTAAGCATTTTTTCGTAATTTTTATCATTGTAGACAAAAATTGTTAAAACTGGCCCAAATATTTCTTCACAAAGGGTTAAATACTGATCATTTGTGGTAACAATTACTGTAGGTTCTATAAAATACCCTTTAGATTTATCGGATTTTCCTCCAGCAATAATTATAGCGTCTTTATCTTTTTTTACCCGTTCTATATATCCACTAATTTTATCAAAAGATCGCTCATCAATAACAGCGTTGATGAAATTGGTGAAATTCTCAGGATTCCCCATTTTAAAGCTAGCCAAATCTGCCAACAAATGCTTCTTGACTGATTTCCAAATACTTTTAGGAATATAAGCTCTACTTGCTGCGGAGCATTTCTGGCCTTGGAATTCAAAAGCGCCTCTAGATAAGGCAGTGGCAACTTGTTTCGGGTTAGCAGAGGCATGCGCTACTACAAAATCTTTACCTCCCGTTTCTCCAACAATTCTTGGGTAACTTCTATACTTTGAAATATTATTACCGATTGTTTGCCATAAACTTTGGAACACTTTAGTACTTCCAGTAAAATGTAATCCTGCAAAATCAGGATGATTAAAAATTACTTTTCCTGCCTCTGGACCATCCGCAAAGATTAAATTAACAACGCCCGGCGGCAAGCCTGCCGCTTCAAAAACTTCCATGACCACTTCCGCAGAATAAATTTGACTATCCGCTGGTTTCCAGACAATCGTATTCCCCATTAAAGCAGGCGCTGCACATAAGTTACCAGCAATAGAAGTAAAATTAAAAGGAGTAATGGCAAAAACAAATCCTTCTAAGGCTCTATACTCTAGTCGATTCCAAATACCATCAACACTCATCGGTTGTTGTTGGTATATTTCGGTCATATACTGTACATTAAAACGTAGAAAATCGCAGAATTCAGCCACTGCATCAATTTCTGCTTGATAAACATTCTTTGATTGCGCCAACATCGTAGCTGCATTCATTTTAGCCCGAAATGGCCCTGCTAATAAATCTGCTGCTCTTAAAAAAATAGCCGCTCTATCTTGCCAAGGCATATTTTCCCATGCTTCTTTAGCAGATAATGCCGCATTAATCGCTGCTTTAACATGCTTTTTATCCCCTTGGTGAAAATGCCCTAGGGTATGTGCTATTTCATGGGGCGGGTGCATAGATATAAGATTTCCAGTTTTCACCTTTTTCCCGTTAATGGTCATCGGAATCTCAATTTCCTTAGACTTTAAATCTTTAAGTGCCGCTTTTACTGCTTTTCTCTCGGGAGACCCCGGTTGATAACTAAGTACTTTCTCGTTTTTAGGTACAGGTACTTGAAAGATAGCATTTGACATAATCTTGGTATTGAATGGTTAGGTATTTTAACAAATTTCTCTAATAACTCTACTTATCTATTGATTTATACTCATTTCAAATCTTATAATAAACATGTATTTCAACTTTCCTATTTCTGGAATATATAAAGGAATTCCGTGTCTCTCCATATCCTTTATATTTTACCCTTAAATTGGTATATCCTTTAGATTTAAAATAATCTGCTACCTCTATTGCACGCTTTTCTGATAGCCTCATATTATAATCATCTGTTCCAATTTGATCTGCAAATCCTTCAATTATAATTAAAGCTAATTGGTCTTTATCCAAATCTTCAATTAGTCGGTCCATATTATATCTAGCCTCCTGCGTCAGCGAAAAATCATCAAAGTAAAAGTAAACATCAGAAGTAGCATAAAGTTTCTCTGTTGGTAACTCACTTTTATTAATTTTTACCTGATTAGTTTTAATTTCTTCTGGCTTGGCAGATTTAGAGATTACTTTTGAATCTAGTGTTTCCAAACCTAATGGCTCGCTTAATGGGCGCAAATATATATTTAATTCCACAAACCCTTCGGAATTCCAATTATCTAAGACAAAAGCATTTTCAAAATCGTAATATTTTCTTTCAGATACCAAAACCTGCAATTTACTTAGAGATGGATGACATACAAAAAAATTACCTGCCTCATCCGTTGGATAATTTCCTTTTTCACCAATGTATACCACCGATTCTATGGGCTCTTTGGTTATTGCGTCCATTACCTTTCCTTTTATATAAGCAATTTCTTCAAAATCTTTTTTTGCAGGAATGCTGAATTGATAAATATCAAAGTTACCGTATCCTCCTTCTCTATTAGAGGCAATATATCCCGTATCCCCTCTGGCAGTCATAAAAAAACTTAGCTCATCAGCTGAAGAATTAATTGGTTTTCCCATATTTTGAGGCGTCCCCCATTCGCTATTCTCACTGAATTTGGAATAAAATATATCTGTCCTCCCATACCCTGGATGTCCATTTGATGTAAAAAACAAAGTCGTATTATCATCGGCGATAAAAGGAGATTCTTCATCCATTTCCGTGTTAATTTTATCTCCTAAATTAATAGCATTTGTCCATTTCCCATTTTCCTGTAAATGACTGACCCAAATATCTTTACCACCAATTCCTCCTGGTCGGTCACTCACAAAGTAGAGCGATTTACCTTCGCAATTAACGGTGGGTTGACTTTCCCAATAAGGAGAATTTATTTCTTCTCCCAATTTATTAATATCAAGAATCGCATCTCGGTGCATATTTGCCTTCATAATATTACAGTCGTTCCCTTCGTCTGCTCTATCATAAACTGGAAAAAACATCACTTTTTCATCTCGGCTAATTTTCCCCATTCCTTGATTAAATTCTTCTCGCATTTTTTTATCCAACAATGTTTTACTTTTCGCCCATCCTCCATTTTCTGCAGTACTATACATCAATTGGTCTTCTCCTCCATAAATTGGCACATTTCGCGTGTAAAACATCCAACTTTCATTATTTGCAATATAGGGGAACAAATCATCTAGCTCAGAATTAATTTTAGGCCCCAAATTTTTCATTTCAACATTAATAAAGTCTGTTTTATGGGCAGCAAACGTGCAATTAGCTAGGTAACTCTTTAGGAGTGTATTATAATAATTTTCTGTACTCAATTCTAGTTCCCCATTATCAAAAGATTCTGGAGCTAACTTCTGAAAATTTTCATACTCTTTTAATCGCTCTTTTGCCTTCGAATAATTTTCAATTTTCATCAACATTTCTCCGGATTGAAAATACAGAGCCCTAGAAAGTTTAGGGTTAATTTCTATTGCTGTTTCAAAATATTCAGCGGCTTGGCCATACTCTTTGAGCAGTTCATGAACCACCCCCAAACGTCGATAGACCGCCGCCGTTTGAGGTTTAAGCGCAATCGCTTTCTCAAAGGATTTTTTTGCTTTTTCGTATTTCTTTTTAACTAGGAATTCATCTCCTGATTGGAAGGCATTTAAAAATTCAACTTGTTGAGCTTTTGATAATTTTTTTTGCGTATTACCAATATTGGGTAAGGTAAAAAAGAAGATAATAATAATGAAAATGGGATAAAATCTGGCACTCATACTTTTCTCATTGTGTGTTGTTCTATGGTCTATTTTAATAACTAAATCAATTGGGTTAAGTTGTTATACTGCTTAATGGTTACATGGCTATATTGTTTTATTGTTATCAGAACAGGAAGGTTTGTTTATCAAAGTATAGCCATATAACAATAAAACAATTCTTAATATTTAAAGTCCGATTGTTACCCCGCTGCAGCATATATACGTACGGGAATTAAGGTTAAATAGTTTAAGAAAACAAAGGAGTTTTATTGCAGCAATTCTAAAATGCGTTGAGTTGTGCGCTGAACACTAAAACCTCCGATATGGTGCCAAACAATTTTTCCTTCCGTATCAATTAGCAAACTATAGGGTAATGTTTCTACTTTATATCGGGTTATCAATTTAGTGTCTGCCAATAAATGTTTGCCAGGAAAAGTCCCTTTGCTTACATAGTTTTTCCAGCTATTTGAATTCCTATCTGTAGAAACATATAAAAACACAACATTATCATTTTTAAACTGGTCTTGCAATTTTTGATGCGCAGGAACTAATCTAAGGCATGGTTTGCACCAAGTCGCCCAAAAATCTAAAAAAACAACTTTACCTTTATAATCAGATAATTTAACATTTTCACCATTAGCGTCCACCAATTCAAACTCAGGTGCATCCATTCCTGCTACGATTCCTCTACTTTCATGGTAGGCTAATTTCACAAATTCACCGTATAATTTATAAGGACAATTATCTATAAATTCATAAGCTGCCTGTTCTGCTAATACATTATTTAGCCGTTTTACATTAACGGAATGCTGTAACGCTTTATAAAAATAGAGCGGTTTACCTTTTAAGTATTTATCGGCTAATTCAAATCTAGATTTACCTTTATTTTCTAGCTTAGCCGTTTGAAAACTTAAATAATCTTGTAGGTAGTATATATAATATTTATTGGGCAAAGCCCCAGCGTTATTTAAATCTATCTCTTCCGTAAAATCATAATAATCGGCTGGAACAGGCATTGGCGCTGGTTGGTTTTGAAAAATTGGATGCTCATAAGGGTAATTCATTAAATTAAAAGCATACCAATAATTTATGTCTGCATGTGCATATTTTATTACCTCTGTCGAGAGCGTATGGCCTTGCAAATAGGTTCTTAAAAATTGTAATTTCTCGGCTCTTATTTTATTTAAAAAAGTTTTAAATGCAGCTGGCTCCGCATACCTAATATTTGTTTCTAGTTCTAATTCGACATGCCTAAATAATTTTGCAGCCGTTACGAGGTAATTATTAATTTTGCTACCATTCCCCGAAAAGGTCAAATTTTGGTACAAATCATTCCCGTCAATGGTTATTTTTAAGTTATAAGCTGGCTGGAGGTATAAGTCGATGCTTTGTTTTCCTAATTTAATGGTTGCCGTAGTGCTAGACTTTAAAGGAATATCAAAATGAAAATCTGTATCTATCTGATTAGGAAATAGAAAAGTAGTTTCTTCTCTAAGGAGTGGGTTCGTATTAATAATAATTTCTGGTCGATTTCCAGTTGCTCTATTGGTTTTTCCATCTAGAGAGGTAATCCTAACGTATTTGCTAAAATCAGGAGGACTAATCACTATTTCTTCTACTTTCTTTTTAACTACAATGGGCTTTTCATCGCTTTCTTTTTTCTGCATTAAATTCGTAGCCGTTTGAGTAGTAATTTCTTTTAGTAGACCAACTATTTGCTTTGTGCTATCTTTTATTTCAATAGATGCTGCTTGTGGTATGGGCAAATTAGTTCCATTAGCAATAATATTATTTGTATCTTTTTCCATGGCGACGTAAGCCCTTCTCAGAATATTTGTATAAGTATTGTCTTCAGCTTTATCTAAATAATCTTTAAGCAGTGCATTGTCTTTTTTATCTTTTTTTAATACCTCCCAATACAAATCCTTTGCAATGGTATAATGCATAACTTTTCCCTTAAAATTAGCATATTTAAAATTTCGCATCAATTCAGGACGAGGGTCAGGAATTGCTACCCACTTTTTAGTATATACGACCTTTTGTTTTAGATTAATACCGCCTCTGAATACCCAACCTTTACGCCCATCTGGCAATTCAATTTTTAAAAATTTATCTCGGTATCTTTTACCTTCAAAGGGATAAGCAAAACGATCGCTGGTTATATCTTGTAGATAAAGTACTTCTGAGCCACGTTCCAATTTGAAGAAACTAGATAACTCATCATGAGCTTCCTTTCTGACTTCTAAACTATCAATCAACACTTGGCCAAAAGTTTCCACCATTTTCACTTTAATCAATTCTTTTTTGGTTTCCGCTACATTTTTAAATTGAAGTTTGCCTTTAGCAATTCTTTCTTGTCTCCAGGCCGTATATTGCTCTAAATAAAAAAGGTAATTGACATTATTTAAAGCTGCTTCATTATTTAAATCAAGCGTATCCATAAATTTAAAATACGCTTCAGATAAATTCAACGAAACCGGTAATACGTCAGAAGCAGGATGTTCCGCCCGATAACGCATTAAATTTTGCCCCCACCAATAATTAATATCTGCCAATACATATTCCTTAAAAGGCTTTGTAAACTGAGTGTCTCTTTGGACTAAAAAAGTATCTAAAAAAGCTAATTTTTGTTGCTTATAATCGCTTAATAATTTTTGGTATCCTGTGGCGGTATTCTTTGCCATTCCATTCGCTATTTTCTTGGCATCATTCGCATCAAAAATTAAAAAAGTTTGCTTTAAATAATTATTGGCTAAGCTCCCCTTTCCCTTATAAGTCAGCGAATCTGCAAACGAATTGGCGACTGATTGAACATAGATGCTATCCGATTTTTCAATAAAAACAGGCACATTGATGCTTCCTAAAGCAATAAAGCCCGAAGTATTTTCTTTGAATGGAATTTTTAAATAAAAAGAATCATTAATTATTGGAGCAGAATAGGTTATTTCTTCAAAGGTGAGAAAGTCTTTATAAAAACGCAGTGTAATATCTTGACTAGAATCTGCTTGTGTAATTTTACCACAAAATATGACTGTAGGATTAGTTAGGTTTGATTGCCCATATACGAAATTGGCCCATATCATCACATATAAGCACACGCATAGTCTTAACCTAATTTGTAGTATTTCTCTAAACATTTTATTGCTACTTACCGAGCTGTACCTCAATTTTTATGCAAACTAATAAATAACTTGCTTTTCGCTTAATTAATTGCTCAAATTTAATCGTTTTTATGGCTTTTTGCTTAGTTTTAAATAGTTTAAGTACAAGGATTGAAGAATCCTCAAGACAATCAATCATTCAAGTATGGTTATATTGTGAGTGGAACTAAAAAAATATCGAATTAAGGGTTATTCTACGCTGTAACAATAAAACAATATAGCCATACAGTAATTATCCGCAACTTGAATTACTTAGTTATAGTAATCCATTTTCCGACCGTCTGGCGCAACGATTGTAACCTTTGCTTCCTCACACTCTTCTACCCTACCAATTATTTGTCCGTCCACATTAAAGGATTTAGAAATCTCAATAATTCTAGCTGCAATAGCTGGTTCGACATATAATTCCAAACGATGTCCCATATTGAAAACTTGGTACATTTCTCGCCAATCTGTATCTGATTCGGCTTTAATCATTTGGAAAAGTGGTGGAATCGGCAATAAATTATCCTTAATGATATGTACTTTATCTACAAACTTAATGACCTTAGTTTGCCCGCCGCCTGTACAATGAATCATCCCATCAATCTGTCCTTTAAACTCATCTAATATGGCTTTGATAATTGGCAAATAGGTCCTCGTTGGCGATAGAATTAATTTTCCAACATCAATCTGTTGGCCATCAATATCCACTTTATCTGTTAGTTTCTTAGACCCAATGTAAACTACTTCATCAGGTGTATTAGCGTCATAACTATCTGGGTATTTTTTAGCATATTCTTTAGCTAAAACATCGTGTCGAGCAGAAGTCAATCCATTACTCCCCATTCCTCCATTATACTCCGTTTCATAAGTTGCCTGACCATAAGACGCTAATCCCACAATTACATTGCCCGGTTTGATATTATTAACGATTAAATCTGCTTTACTCATTCTAGCAAAAGCCGTGTATCCTACATCAATGGTCCGTACAATATCTCCAACATCTGCTGTTTCTCCACCAGCAGAATGCACATTTATACCATAATTGGCTAATTGGTCGGTTAAGGCTTTGGTTGCTTGAATTAAAGTAGTGATAACTTCTCCCGTGATTAAATTTTTATTTCGACCAATCGTAGAAGATAATAAAATATTATCTACACAACCTACGCAACCCATATCATCCAAATTCATCACTAAGGCATCTTGGGCAATCCCTTTCCATACAGATACATCTCCCGTTTCTTTCCAATACAAATAAGCCAAACTGGTTTTTGTCCCAGACGTATCCGCATGCATTAGGTTTACATAATCCTTGTCTCCACCAGCTACATCGGGTAATATTTTACAAAAAGCATTGGGATAAAGTCCTTGGTCTAAGCCTTTGATAGCTTCATGAACTTCGTCTTTGGTTGCAGAAACGCCTCTTAGATCGTATTTATAGTTTGACATTATTGTAATTTTTAATTTTCAATTTTCAACAGGCATAGAATAAAGTAGAAAAATATATTTATTGACCACCTAATTATAACCATGTTACCTCCTTGAAAACCTACTATTAGCTTTAAACTAAAAAGCAAACATTGAAAATCAGTTAGACAAATTGCGTTGCAATCACTAAATCTTTTCCGCCTTCCTTATAATTATAAAATCCTTCGCCTGATTTTCTTCCTAATTTACCAGCCGTCACCATATTTACTAAAAGTGGACAAGGTGCATATTTTGGATTACCAAATCCATCATGTAATACATTTAAAATCGCCAAACAAACATCTAATCCTACAAAATCTGCCAATTGCAATGGCCCCATTGGATGCCCCATGCCTAATTTCATCACGGTGTCAATTTCTGCTACGCCTGCTACCCCTTCATACAAGGTAAAAAAGGCTTCATTCAATAAAGGCATCAACATTCTATTCGCTGCAAATCCTGGGTAATCTTTAATTTCTACAGGAACTTTCCCTAATTTCTTGGATAATTCCATAATATCCGCAGTTACTGACTTATCTGTTCCATAACCATTAATTACTTCTACCAATTTCATTACTGGAACTGGATTAAAGAAGTGCATGCCAATTACCTTTTCTGGTCTATTCGTAACTGCTGCAATTTTGGTAATAGAAATAGAAGAAGTATTACTTGCTAAAACAGCCTTCGCTGGTGCATTTTCGTCAATCTGCTTAAAAATTTTGAGCTTCAAATTCACATTTTCAGTTGCCGCCTCTACCACTAAATCTGCATTACTAACACCTTCGGGTAAGTTCGTACTAGTTGTAATATTTCCCAAAGTAGCCGCTTTATCTGCTTCTGAAATCTTTTCTTTCCGCACCATTCGGTCTAAATTTTTGCCGATAGTGGTTATTGCTTTTTCCAAAGCAGTTTCAGATATATCCACTAAAGTTACGCTAAAATTTTTCATTGCAAAAATATGGGCGATTCCGTTTCCCATTGTTCCTGCGCCGATTACTGTTATATTTTGCATGCTTTTTATGTATTATACGAGCTATCCATTTAAAAAACGCAAAGGTAAATATTTATTTTAAGTCCCTTTAGTAAATGAATAGAATCAAATGCATGGTTTTGAAAAAAGAATTCTTTCATGCTCTAAATTTACGACCTTTGTCCTTTTGAGGCCATATTTATAATTGTTGATGATTCTTTTTAAAAGTGCTTAAATTTATTAAATTATAAATAATAAGAAATTTTTAAATGAGTAAATTTTATAACCAAAAAGGTAAATTATTATCTATTTTCTAAAAGTCCAGAAATGGTTGTATCTTCCATTCTTAATTTTAAAATTGCTTTGTTCAACTATTTAATTCAAAAAATAATTTATGCTCTTATCAAAGTCTTTTTGGGTCTATTTCTTAGGTGCGTTCATTTTAATAGGCTGTCAACCTAAAAAAGTAGCAGTTGAGCAACTTATTACCTCAGTGGAAAACATTCCCAAAGTAGCGACCTTGTCTGTAGTCAAAAATGAAACGGAGTTGCAACAATTATTAAGCGCACAAAAAGGGAGAGTAACTTTAGTGAACCTTTGGGCAACTTGGTGCAAACCTTGTATTCACGAAATGCCTGCCTTAGAAAAATTGCATCAAAACTATCAGAATAAAGGGGTGAAAATCATCGCTTTATCTTTAGATGAATTAGCAAAAGCGGATAGTTTGGTCCTTCCTTATTGGAAAAGCAAAGGGTTTTCTATGGATTATTATGTTATTGGTACAGAAGACCCAAGTACCATTATCAATAAAATTGACCCGTTGTGGCTGGGAGTTATTCCTACTTCTTTTTTATTTAATTCAGAGGGGGAAAAAATAGAGACAATTACTGGTTCTTTAAATTATGAAGGTTTTGAAAAGAAAGTTTTGGCTACTTTGAATGCAAATTAATCATAAATCTCTTTTCCGCAATAACCAATAACAAGCACGAATATTAAAAGCCAACCACCCCAAAACAATCAATACTTCTGTAAAGGAAACATAGTCTTGAATCTCTTGTAATACCCATCTTTGGTAAGGCACATGGATCAAATTATTGATGGCTCGGATTGGGAAAAAAGCGGCGGCTGTGGACAAGATTTCGGGCATCTTGGCATAACTAGACAAAGAATCTGGAAAATTTGTTAAGAAAAGGGTTGTTAATGGTTCGAATGCCAAGGTATACATCATTAAAGCGACAATCACGATGCCTGAACGCCGAATAACAAGCGTTGCCAAAAAAGCAAAGGTTAAATACGTAATGACTTCCAAACAATAAGCCAATAGAAATTCGGTAGAATCAAAAATGGAAGTATAACTTTCAGGATGACCATAAATTAATCCTGTAATAATTCCTAATACAAATAATAAAAGAGTCGCTGCTACTGCCAAAGCGACGATTAATAAAAGTTTGGAAGCCAACCAATCTTTCTTACTCATGCCATCTATAATATTTTGCCGAAGAGTTCGGTGAGTGGCTTCATTGGCAATAGATATCACGACGATAAAAGCTAAAAATAATTTGAACCAAGTCGCAATATAGGTAATGTTTTGCCAGATATCTGGAAAATCATAAAAAGGAAACATCGTTGGGTCAAACCCATTAATATCAGCACCTTCTCTTTTTAGATAAGCAAAAAAGAAATGAACACCAATACAAATTAAGCTTACCATAACTGTATAAAGCCCCGTTAACACCCAAAATGGGCGATAATGCTTTAGTTTTAACCATTCTATTTGGAGTAATCTCTTCATTTCTCGGCTAATATTTTAAGGAATTGTTTCTCTAAACTTCCTTCTCGTTCAACTAAATGGTTAATAATGACTTTTTTATCAAAAAGATACCGACTTATGTCATTCGTTGTAATTTCTGGAAGTGCAGTCAACAAGCATAAGTCATCTTTAATTTCTAGTTTTGAAATGCCCTGATAATTACTAAAAGCATTTTGTAAATCGGCTAAATTTTCAGCACCTACCTCCACCATGCGTTGGTCAGATAAGGCTTCTTTTACATTTCCTTGAAATAATTTTTTACCTTTTTTTAGCACCATAAAATCCGTACAAACCTTTTGCACTTCATCCAATAAATGGCTGGCAAAAATGATAGTTTTACCCGATTTAGCGATTTGAATCACTAGTTCTCTAATCTCTACAATCCCCTGAGGGTCAAGTCCATTAGTTGGTTCATCTAAAATTAAAACAGGAGGGTTAGCCAATAAAGCAGCGCCTATAGCTAACCGTTGTTTCATCCCCAAAGAATAGGTTTTAAAAGGGTCATTTCTTCGTTCATACAAACCGACCGTTTTAAGCGTAGGAGCAATATTAGCCGTAGGACATTTTTTTATTTTAGCAGCAACTTGTAGATTTTGTTCCGCAGTCATATACGGATAGAAACATGGAATTTCTAGGATAGCGCCAATCTCTCTACGACTCGCTGCGGAAGGCGGTTTTTCAAACCATTGGAAGGTACCTGATGTTGGTTTTAGAACGCTCAATATCATACCCAAAGTAGTCGTTTTCCCACTACCATTAGGGCCTAATAGACCAAAAATCATCCCTGTCTGTATCTCAAAATTGAGTTGGTCTAAAGCAGTAAGTCGGCTGTATTTTTTCGTTAAATTCTGGGTGCTTAATACAATCAATTATATTATTTTTTAGGGTTTAATCGTGTTATTTTTTATACTATCCAACCGAATACTGTCTGCTTGAATTTTGGCTTCTGCGGCTTCTTTTCGGCTTCTTTCTTCCCATTCCTTCCGCCTTTTTTCTCGTCGAATCCTATCGTTATCATCATTTTTTATCATATCAACAATAAAACTAATACCATTATCCATCGTGGAATCTTGCGTTGTCATTTTTTCATAAATATCAGGTAACTTCATCAAATCAATCGTTCCTTTTAAATTAAATATATAATGCCTATCGGCATAACTTGCCAAACCAATCATATCTTTTTCGGTTGGTTTTCCTAAAACCTGAAACTCATCGCCGTCTCCATCCCAAATAATAAATTCTTCATAATTTTCTTCTTTTAATAAGCGTTCTGCAGTATCAAAATAATCATTGATTGAAAAATTGCTTGGGTTCATCAAGTAAAAATGTAATTTTTCCACACCTCTAACCATTTCATTATAACCGGGGTCATCCTGAAAATTTAACATTCTTAGCGTACTCGGCGTAAAAAATAAATGGAGCTGTATCGCATTACTATCTTTCAATTCCTTCAATACTTTACTTTGAGCAATACCCACAAAATAGGCAGTAAATACAAGGGTAAAAACAAGGAAAAAATGCTTCATATAGGGTCTAGATAAACTTATCAATAAATTGCTAAAATAGGATTTCGTTGACCTTTCAAAGGTATTAAAAAGAAGATTTATTTTAAAACTAAACCTACAAATCAACTGTTTTCATCGACTAATGACAACCTCTATAAAAACTGGCTTAACTAATTGATTGTCAATTAATTTACAATATATAAAAAACACTTATTAGGTAAATAAAAACCCTAATAAATGCTTTTTAAATACAAAAAGATTTACTAAATCCTAAAGGTTTTAGTAAATCTAAATGTATGCTTAACAGGAAATGATTTTAAAAAATTACCCGCTATATCTAATTTTATTTAATTCTTTTTTTCCTCATTCCTTTTTTCCTTTTTCTTATTGCTATCTTTATCTAAAGCTTGGAAAGCTTCCATGCCATTTATTTTTAAAACTCTTGATAGTTTAGCAATCGTATTCAGGTCAATTTCTCCATATAAAGTCATCACCATAAAATTTTCATTACCACCAATTATCATCAGTAATTCACTAATTTGGTCGCCCTCTTCTCGAATCATAAATTGGATGTTTTCTCCTGCATCTTCTACGGTCATTAATTCTTCATAACCGCCATCATTTTGAATCAGGTCTACTGCATCAAAATATAGTTTTTTGCTATTATCTGAATTATTCTTTACGATGGCTTTAATCCCTTTTAGCTTTGCCATCGCTTTCAAAATTTCTTCTTCATCTGCATCTTCCGCTTCTATCTCAGTAAATAAAGAGAACATTCTGCTAGTTACCGTTACTTTGGTGAAACTGGTGTCTCTTTGAAATTTAGAAAAATGCTTACTAATTGCATTATTTTGGGCTTGTAAACTAACTGCGAAAAGCCCTACGAATAAAAATATGATTCCTTTCTTCATGATTTATTTTAGATTTTAGAAAATTATTTTAATCTATTTAGAATAGAAAGCAGAGATTAGAGAAAAGAGACCTTTACAGCATTTTGCCAGAATATTGAATATTATTTGTCTTTTTTATCTCTACACTATTAAATTGGTTTTATTATTTAACCTCAGTTGCAGAAAATCCAAATGGCTATATTGTTTTATGGTTATATTGTTAAAACGACCGAAAATGTTGACTAAAGGTAGATTTTAACCTAGAACAATATAGCCATTTAACAATAAAACAATTTAACGCAACTTAGATTATTTATCCCTAATTATTACTACTTCCAACAGGCTTTACTATTTTAAAATTTTTGTAAGTGCCTGTTTCGTCTGTTATACGCAAGAAGTAAGTCCCGCCTGGTAAGGTTTTTAAATCCATTTTATGCGGTAAATTAATCGTACCTGCTGATTGGATTTCTTTACCTAATAAAGAATAAAATCCAATATTCATTTTAGCAGAAACACCACCCTCCGTTGCGATATTAATATAATCAGTCGCAGGGTTCGGGAAAATATTCAGCTTAATATCATTAATACTTACTTTTGATAAGGCGCTCGTATTTTGTTGTTGAATAGATGGTTTCCCAATGATAATTTCTTCGGAATGAAGGTTATTAAAATTGCCTAACCAATCACCACCACCATTTTTCATCACTTCCATCATTCTTGATAAACTGGATACATCAATTGTACCGTGTAAAGAAGCAATGACAAAACTTTGGTCTGCATGGACAATCGCTACAAACTCTTGAATCCCTTCCTCATTTTCTCTTATCATAAACCGAATCTCATTGCCATCGGTTTCTAGTATTACTAAGTCTTCATAATCTGTATCTGGAATTAATTTGTCCATTGCTTCCCGATAGTATTCTCCACCAATTGCTGTTTCTTTATTTGCTAATACTTTGATGCCATCAATATTAGCTAATGCTGTTAGTACTCTCTGTTCTTCGGCATCTTCCGTTTCGATTTCTTCTACTAAATCAAAGGTCTTTTCGGTTACTTCAAATTTATCAAATGCAGGGTTGTCATAATGTGCTTTAAAGTATTTGTCAATGACATTTTGCTGAGCAAAAAGGGACAAACTAAACACGGTCATTAGGCTTAATACCAAGGTTTTTTTCATGATAATAAAATTTTAATTATTTAATCGGGTGAAATCTTACTCTTTTGTTGAGATGTCCTTTCACTGACAGGGCAACATCGCAACTTTTAAGTACTAACTATTTTCTTTCTCTTGAATTTTCGCTCTAGTTTCTTCAAATTTATTGAGGGGCAAATCTACTTTGGATGCCTTATTTAACTTGGAAGAAATTAATAATAAAGCCTGTTTGGTCATTTCAAAAGCTTTTTCTGGGTCTTCCTCTTCTAAGGCTGCAATTTGGGTCATCTCTTCCACTACTGGCATCGGTTGGTATAAAAAATAAGTCGATAAACCAATTACTACTGTTGCGGCAACTTTCCAAACAAAGGAAGGGATTAATTGTCTTACAACCGCTTGTTTTTCCTGATTTATCTTATCCATCAATTCGTCCTCAAAAGAGGCGTCTAAGGATAAGTTAGAAAATTGTTTTAACTGCTCGAAATGGGCTTTCTCCGCTTCTTCTACGCCATTTAATTGACTGTTCAACAAAGCCTTTTCTTCTAAGTTCGACGTTTGTCCTTCCCAATATTTTTTTGCTAATTCCGACTGTTTTTTAGCTTCCATAATTAATTAATTTTCCAAGTTTTGCTTTAATTTTCTGTCTCGCTCTAAATAAGTTCACTTTTACTTGGCTATCATTTAAATCCATTAATTCCTTTATTTCCTTATTCGTATATCCCAGTAAATCTCTCAGTCTAAATATTTCTTTTTGTTGAGGGGATAAATCTTTCATTGCTTCATAAATAGACGCAATCAAATCGTTTTCCTCTGCTTGCATAGCTGGGCTGGCATCTCCGACAAAATGGTTGGCTGCGAATGCTAAATCTACATTTTTTCGATTCGCTGCTTTCAACTTATCTAAAGCTAAATTTCGAGTAATTCTGACACACCAAGCTTCTTTATTCGTTATGTCAATTAATTCGACCCTTTTGGTCCAAACTTTTAAGAACACCTCTTGTACAATATCCTTTGCCAAATCGGCGTCAAAGACGATACTCAAAGCATATCGGTATAGCTTATTTTGTAAGGATAATATGTCTTTTTTAAATTGTTCGGTGCTCATATTTTGTGGAAGACGACTGAGTTTAGCTTTGGTTACAGGCAGTAGGAAAAAAATCTAAAATTAAAAATGTAAAATTCTAAAGTGAGGACAGCAAAAACAGGTCGAAAATTAAGAACCTTATATTGAGTATTTAAGGCTTTATTTGCTGGCGCTCACTTTTAAATTTAGAATTTTACATTTTGAATTAAATTTGCTAATCATCAACCGCTTGCCCCACCAATAATTTAAACCGCCAAGTCGTATTATCATTCCCTGTCCATTGGGTTTGCTTCATAATAATCCCAATAATATCTTCTTTGGGATCCGCAAAATAATTGGTATTAAAATAACCGCCCCACCAGAAAGAACCTTCGCTACCTTCTCCGCCTTTAGCTGCTCCTTTTTCACCTGTAATGCCAAAAGCTAAGCCATAAAAATTAGTATCTCCCCAAAGGTCTCCAACTTGATTGCTTAAAATGGCGTCAACCGTGGTTCTACTCAATAATCGTTTACCATTCAACTCTCCTTTGTTTAGATACATTTGTAGGAAAGTCGCATAATCTTTAGCAGTACTTGATAAGCCAGCGCCTCCAGAGAAAAAGGTTTTAGCACCTTTTTTAGGATAATCTGGGTCATAGAAAGTAGTTGGAAAATTTGTCCATTTTCCGTCTTTAGCATATTGGACGGGTACTAATTTGTCATGCAATTGATAAGGTAAATAGAACCAAGTATCATTCATCCCTAATGGGTCAAAAATTTTGGTTCTTAAAAATTCATCAAATGGCATCCCTGACATAACTTCTATAAAATATCCTAATACATCTAATCCTTCGCTATAGACGTATTTTGTCCCTGGTTCGTGATGTAAAGGCAATTTGGCTAATTTTAAAACGCTCTCTTTGATGGTAATTGGTTTCGTCGTAAATAAATCTGTAACCCCTGCTTTTTGATACAGCATTTTAATCCGTTCATCTCCATCAATGACGCCATATCCTAAACCAGAAGTATGCGTTAATAAGTGTCGAATGGTTATTTCTTGTTTGACAGGAATTGCTGTATAAGAAGTATCTGCATATTTAAAGGATTTTAAAACTTGTTGATTTTTAAAGGCAGGGATATATTTGGAAATCGGGTCATCCAATCTAAATTTCCCCTCTTCCCACAACATCATGACAGCCGTCGAAGTAATCGCCTTTGTTTGAGAGGCAATTCTAAAAATATCATTATTGGCATAAGGCCGATTGGCTGTATGGTCTGCTGTACCAAAAGATTTATGGTACACAATCTTTCCTTTTCTAGCAACCAATGCGACCATACCAGGCACTTCCTTATTGGCAATCGCTTTTTCGCACATCGCATCAATTCTGGCTAATCTTTCGGAAGACATACCAACATCTTCGGGTGTAGTTGCTGTTAAAGCCGCTGACTTTTGAATAGATACTGTTTGGGCATTTATATTGCCAATTAAGAAAAAGGCAATGTAAAAGAGTAAAAATCTCATTGTATAAATTTTTGTCTGATGAAAATGAATTAGAAAACCAAGCTATAATCTTGCATTATAGCTAGTTATTCGTTTTATTTGGGTGAAAATATCAAATATTTTAGGATTACAAAAATAGACCATGGAAAAACCGACAAATGTTGATGCTTATATTGCGAATCATGAAAAATGGCAAGCAGCACTAGAATTACTTAGGGCATTAATTTTATCAACTGGTTTACAAGAAACGATAAAATGGATGTTCCCTACTTATACTTTAAATGGTAAAAATATTGTCGCAATTGGGGCTTTTAAGGAGTATTTTGGTGTCTGGTTTTTTCAAGGTGGGACGCTCAGGGATAACCTTAAAGTACTGACGAATGCGCAAGCAGGGAAAACCAAGGCGATGCGGCAATGGCGTTTTACGTCCATAGCCGATATTAATGAGGAAGCCCTCTTGGCTTATATTGAAGAAGCTATTCAAAATCAAAAAGATGGTAAAGTTATTAAGCCTACCAGAACTAAAAAACCCTTAGTTATTCCGCCAGAATTACAAACTGCATTGACTAACAATAGCTTATTAGCTACTCATTTTGAAACTTTTAGTCTAACCAATAAAAGAGATTTTGCCGACTATATCTGTTCCGCTAAAAGAATGGAAACCAAAGAAAAGCGAATGCAGAAAATAATTCCGATGATTTTACAAGGTATCGGTCTGAATGATAAATATAAAAAATAATAGTTAATGTAGCTTAGACGGCTGGTCTGAGTTGTTTCATAGTGTGCTACTCAGACCAGCCGTCTAAGCTACTTTTCAGCTTTTTCAAAATTTAATAAACCGCTTAAATTAGAAAAATTCAATTACTTTTGACCTTGAATTCAAATACCCTTCTATTAAGTCTACTGCTGATAATGACGATTACTTTTAAAACGTTGACAAGCCACAAAAGTGAGCACCAACAACTACACAACTGACAAACAATAATACCTTACAATGGAATTAACCCAAGTCGTTATTTTATTAGTCATAGGTTGGATACTCCTTGGACTTATCCTCTGGTTATTTTTTAAACAGCATTTTACTAAAGGATATGTTTCTGAGCAAGAAATACGAGCAAAATATATTACCAAAGAAGTATTTGAGGCTTTACAAATTCAAAATGATACATTTAGGGCAGATTTAAATGAAAAAGACCAAGAAATCATTCGCTTAAATAAATTAGTTGCAGGTAAAGAGCAAAATGTCTTGCATCTTGAAGAGCGATTGGCTCAACAAAAAGAAGAAGTTGACGAATTACAACAACGATTTAAACTGGAATTTGAAAATTTAGCCAATAAAATTTTAGCAGAAAATAGTCAAAAATTTACCGCGCAGAACCAAGTTCAAATGAATCAGATTTTATCTCCTTTAAAGGAAAAAATCAATGATTTTGAACAAAGTATTCATCAAAAATACCTCGATGAAACCAAAGAACGATTTTCACTAAAAAGGGAAATTGAACAACTGAAAGATTTAAATATTCAGTTAAGTGAGGATGCCGCCAATTTGGTAAGTGCTTTAAAAGGAGATTCAAAAATTCAAGGAGACTGGGGAGAATTTCAACTGCAAACGCTGTTAGAAAAAGCGGGTTTAGAACAAAACATCCATTTTTCCACTCAATCCACTTATACAGATGAAGCAGGTAATAAAAAACGACCTGATTTTATTATTAATATGCCCGATGGCAAACATCTAATTATTGATTCTAAAGTGTCTTTAAAAGCTTATGAACAATATTTTAATACCACCGAAAAAGGACAAGAAAAAACCTTCCTAAATTTACATGTTGAAAGTATTCGCAACCATATCAAAGATTTAGGGAGTAAAAATTACACCCAATTATATCAAATCAATTCGCCCGATTATTTATTGATGTTTATTCCTATCGAAGCCGCATTTTCTGTAGCAGTACAAAAAAACGGTAACTTATTTATGGAAGCTTTAGACCGAAATATCGTTTTAGTGACCACCTCTACCTTACTCGCCACCATGCGAACCGTTTCCTTTATTTGGAAACAGGAAAAACAAAAGAAAAATGTACTAGAAATTGCTCGACAAAGTGGTTTACTCTATGATAAATTTGTCAATTTTGTAGACGATTTAAAAAATATTGGCAATCGAATTCAGCAAACTCAAGCGGCTTACGGTGATGCGATGAATAAATTGGTGGATTCTAAAAAGTTTGGTGATACCTTGATTGGTCGGGCGGAAAAGATTAAAAATTTGGGAGCTAAGACTTCTAAGCAGTTGCCTAATGAGTTGTTGGAATAAAAGAGAAGTGAGAAGTCAGACCGAAAAATAAATTTTTCTGTCAGAAGTCAGACGCCATGTTTGCAAATCCTTGAATATCAATAGTTAATTTACTAACTTATCTGACTTCTGACAGTTTATGTAATAAACGATCTGACCTCTCACTTCTCTTTTACTCAATAATCTCCACATAAGCCCCATGCACCCATTCATCCGCACCAATGCGCAGCCACTTACCCTTCGTTTCAAAAATCTCCATTAAAGCCCCATCTTGTAATTTTTTAACAATGGAATGATTCGTTCCTGGACCTTTCCGAACATTCAAAAACCCAGCTTCTTTGACTCTACCCGTTTTAACTTCAATAATTTTCACTAAACTATGGTAAGCAAATTTTTTGTCATCTAACTGATACCAATTCCCTACTCTATTTTCAATGACCACATCTGTCCCATCTGGAATCGTTTCCACTACTGGAAACCGCATACCTGGGCCAGAACGGACATTCAATCCTGTCGGGTCTTCTACGATGCCTCTTTTTTGAGTAAAAGTAATTTCTATATAATGTTTATGCACCCAATTATCATCTTCTATTCGATACCAATTACCCACCTGTTCGTAAATTTCTACTTTATCATCTTGGTTCAATACTTTGATAATCGAATATTGAATACCAGGGCCTTTCCGAACATTTAAGTCATTCGTATTAACCAAGCCTTGTTTTACAGGGTGTTCAATTTGGAATTTTAGTCCTGCATTGACATCCCGTTTAAAGGCTTGCCAATCTTTTTCATCAATCATCATTCGAGGGCAAAGTTTCCCTGTTATATCATAATGCCGATATAATTCATTAATCGTAAAATTGTATTTATTCAATAAATATTGGGCTAATTCTACGGAATGCTGGTAGGTTCTATCCCAATCCCCGTCCATATTCACACACATTTCAAAACCAATCGTGAAAAAATTGGGCGTTAAATTTCCTTCCAAAATTTCCTTACCAATTGGTTTATAACTCCTAGCTCCCACATGATAGCCCACCTCACTATCTGGCAAACATTGAATAATGGAATGGTCATCTACGATATAATGTGCAGAGGCTTTTCTTGGCGTCGTATTAAAATAATTTCGGTTGGCTCGAGCATTAGCCCCCCAGCCAGTATTGGCCGTCCAGTGGGCAATAATCCCTTTTAATTTACGGATAGAATAAAACTGTCGCTTTTTAAGCGCAGGCCGATTGTGATTCGTCAAATAAGCTTTGGTAATTGGAAGCATTGTGTCGTTTCTTTTCGTTTTCTCAATAATTACCAAATGTAGGGAATAATAGGGAGGGTTGCAAGATTAAGAGGTGGAAAGGTTAAAAGGTTGGACGCATTTTACTTCCATGTCACCTTGCCCCCCTTTCTCCTTGTTACCTCGCTACCTTCTCCTTAACTTTGCCCCATGAGAATAGACATTGTATCTGTACAACCTGATTTACTTAAAAGTCCATTGGAACACTCCATAATGAAACGGGCACAAGACCGTGGTTTATTAGAAGTGGTCATTCACGATTTAAAGGATTTTGGGCTAGGCAAAAATCGACAAGTAGATGACTACCAATATGGTGGTGGTGCAGGCATGGTGATGATGTGTGAGCCAATTGCTAATTGTTTTGACCAATTAATGGCGGAGCGGAAGTATGACGAAATTATTTACTTAACACCTGACGGTACTCGATTAAATCAGTCCCTTTCTAATAGATTATCCCTTTATGACAATTTGTTATTGCTTTGCGGCCATTATAAAGGCGTAGATGAACGCATTCGACAGCATTACATCACGATGGATATTTCCATTGGCGATTTTGTGTTATCTGGTGGAGAATTACCTGCAGCCGTTTTAGTGGATTCTATCGGGCGATTAATTCCTGGCGTACTAAATGATGAAACCTCCGCTTTATTTGATTCTTTTCAAGATGATTTATTAGCTCCTCCTGTATATACTAGACCAGCCGATTTTAGAGGACAAAAAGTACCTGATATTTTATTGAGTGGGCATGCTAAAAAAATTGATGATTGGAGAGATGAACAATCATTTAAACGAACGAAAGAGCGTCGACCAGATTTGTTGGATAAATAATGCTAGGAACGATGAACTATAAATGATGAACGATGAACTTCTAAAAAATAAAAACATGAAAATATACCATAATCCAAGATGCAGTAAAAGTCGGCAAACCCTAAATTTACTGAAAGAACAGGGGATTGAACCTGAAATTGTGTTGTATTTAGATACACCGCCGTCTAAAAGGGAATTACAAACATTGGTGAAGCAATTAAATATCAAGCCTTCCCAATTATTGAGAAAAGGAGAAAAGATTTATAAAGAGCAATTCAAAGGAAAGGAAGTTTCAGAAGCGGAATGGATTGATATTATGATGGAGTATCCAAAACTAATAGAGCGACCAATCGTTGTTAAAGATGGAAAGGCCGTTTTGGGCAGACCGCCAGAAAATGTGCTTGATTTATTGTGACTTAAGTTATAACTCATTGGTCTAAAAAAAGAAACGCTCTCTCAATTATTGAATTTAAAAAATAACGATTGCATAAAGTATTCTTTAGTATCGGTGGTAACATTGGTGATAGGTATCATAATTTGGAAAAAGCGATTGCTGCTATTTCTAAACAAATCGGCCCGATTTTAGCCCTTTCTTCTATTTACGAAACCAAAGCTTGGGGGATTGAAAATCAACCAGATTTCCTCAATCAAGCATTGCTGGTAGAAACAAATTTATCACCTATCGAAATTTTAGAAACGGCTTTAGCAATAGAGATACAAATGGGTCGGGTTCGAACCCAAAAATGGTTTACTAGAATCATTGACATTGACCTATTATTCATTGATAATCAAATTATTACTAGTAAAAAACTAACTATTCCTCATCCATTTTTAGCAGAAAGAAATTTTGTTTTAGCTCCTTTAGCAGAAATTGCGCCCAATTTTATTCATCCTGTCTTGCAAAAATCTATTGCCACTTTATATGCTAATTCTGGAGATCCATTAGAAGTTTGGCAAATTGAAACTATCCCCAATTAAATTAAATACGTCCCATTTTTTTCTAACCGCACTAGTTTTTGTCTATATAAACTCCCTAATGCTTTTTTAAAGGATTTTTTACTCATTTGCAGCTTTGCCATAATTTCTTCTGGACGACTTTTGTCCGTCAAAGTCATAAAACCTTGATTCATTGTCAAGTAATCCAAAATTCTAATCGCACTTGGTTCGATATTTGGCAAGCCTTGTGCTTGTAGACTTACATCCAATCGATTGTCTTCTCTTACTTTTTTAATATATCCTTTTATCTGGTCACCTAATTCTAAATTTTGAAAAATCTCATTTCTATAAATCAATCCACGATGTAGATTATTAATAATTACATTCACGCCTAAATCAGTAGGTTCCGCTATCAATAAATTGACTTGTTCCCCTTCCTTGACCGTCAATTCCTCATTGCTTAAATATTTAAAAATTTTAGCAGAAGCGACTAATCTATCTGATTCTTCATCATTATAAAGATAAACTATGTACTCATTGCCTTCCTTCATTTTCAATTTTTGCTCTTTGAAAGGCACAAATAAGTCTTTCTCTAAGCCCCAATCCAGAAAAGCTCCAATGTTATTGACTTGATTAACCCTTAGGCAGGCAAATTGATGTAATTGTATTTTGGGTTTTATAGTGGTTGCAATAATTCTATCCTCTGAATCTGTGTAAACAAAAACAGAAATTTCATCTTCTAGTTGCAGACCATTTGGAATATATTTATTCGGTAAAAGTACTTCATCTCCTTCTCCATCTTCTAAATAAATGCCCTGTAGTAATTGTCGTTTTGCCGTTAAAGTTGAATAAGTTCCTAATGGAATCATTGAATAAGTTATATGTTGTAAAATGATGAATGATGAACTATAAATGATAAATTAGATGCTCAGCAAATAGAATGATGCTTACCTAAAATATTATACATCCATGATACCTTACTTTTGTTTCGGATATTTAGACCTTGTTAATTCTGTAAATCTAACAATTCATCATTCATCCTTTATCGTTCATCATTCAAAAATTAAAATCTTATTTTAAGTATTTTATTTCCTTTGGTGGCTCTGCCGAATCGTTTAGTTGTTCCATCTTCCACATGCAAGACATTCGATTGTTTTGGAAATAATTCCATAAAAAATCCTGCATTAATCTGAGCGGTCGTCCAAGTTTCAGGACAATCCATTTCAAAAGTTAACTGATAAACTTCATCCGTTCGTTCACAGTCAGCGAGTTTAAAACTAGTCTGTCCATCATTTATCGAACAAATAAATTGTTTTTCAAAATATCGATTGATATAATTTTCATAATCCGTACAAAACGTCTCCTTTTCCCTAATAGCCTCGTAGCCAAATTTATTCCGCAACACACTTTTTAAATCATCTGTAAAAACACGCATGTGAATTTTAGCAGTGGCTGCTCCTGTTTTATGTTCAATTTTCACCACACTAATATATAAGGCATGATTCTCTGGATTTTCCTGAAAAGTAAATGCCATACAAGTAGTAAGCATCAATATTAAAAAACACCTCCAATAAACCATACGGAATTTTTCTACAAAAATACAGCAAATTAATTGGATCAAGCATTAATCAACCTACATTTTAATTTCTTTGAACGAAATGCAGCACAACTCACAGCGTTGTATTACTTTCAAGCGGTCAACAATAACACAACACGGTGAGTTATGCCATGCTATTTGACCATTTATATCCTCAAAAATCATCTTTTAAAACGCTTTAGAACAACGGCGCATGCAATAACCCCCCATCGTTCACAAGCGTAGACCCTGTCATATAAGAACTAGCATCAGAGGCTAAAAAGACTGCTAAACCCGCCATTTCATCAGGTGTCGAATACCGACCCAAAGCACAATTGGCTTCAAATTTTTTCACTACTTCTTCATTGGACAAAAGCGCTTCACTCAATTTGGTTCGGACATACCCTGGGCAAATCGTATTGACTCGAATGTTATGCCTCCCCCATTCAATCGCTTGATTTTTTCCCAACATAATCAAAGCAGTTTTACTAATATTATAGGCCGCCATTAGTTTAGTTGCATGAAAACCTTCGATAGAACTGATGTGAATAATACTTCCCCCACCCTGTGCTTTCATAATCGGATACACCAAATTACTCAATGACATTGCCGAATTGATATTGACATCCATTGTTTTTTGATACAAATTTTCGGGCATTTCATGGATAGGGCCAAAATATGGATTCGTTCCTGCGTTATTAATTAAAATATCAATACGGCCATATTTTTCCATTACCTTTTTAACTAAAATTTCTCGATGTTCAGCATTCCCAACATGACATTCGATGCCAAAAGCGGATAATCCTTCGGATTGAAATTGCTCTGCAACCGCATCTACTGCTGCTTGTTTTCGGCTACTCACAATAACGGTTGCTCCGAATTCTGCGATTCCTCTTGCCATCGCTTCTCCGATGCCTTTTGATGCGCCTGTAATAATGGCAATTTTTCCAGTTAAGTTGAATTTTTCTTTTATCATTTGTTAAATTGTAAAGGGTGAAGTTCTAGAAATTGGCAAAATTTAAAATAAAGGAATTATAGATTACAAATTCTAAAAATTTAGCAAATCACAAATGCTTTTTCAAAAAAAGTTCTAAATCCTTATAAACAGCAATAGATTCTGGTGTATCGTAAAATAGCACATGTTGTGCATGAGAAAAACCTTCCAATACAATCAAATCTGCTTCCACTCCAGCATCTCTTAATTTTCGATGCGTCCGAATGGTATTGCTTAAAAATAAATCCCTTGAACCTGAAATAAGTTGCGAAGGTGGGAAGTCCGACAAATCGCCATAAACAGGAGATAATAAAGGGTCTTTTAAATCCTTCCCATTCGCATATAATTTAGCACAAGCTTCCAAAAATCCATCATTGGTAACGATTAGTTGGTCTACGCCATCATTGGTATAATAACTATCACCTGTTTTGGTTAAATCACTCCACGGCGTACTTAATTGAAGGGCATTGGGGAGTTTAATATTCTCCCCTTTTAATTGTAGCGTTGCTGCCATCACCAATTGTGAACCTGCCGAGCTTCCGCCCATCACTATCTGCTTATTTGGATGTTCCCGAATGATTGCTTTATAGACATTGACCACATCCTCTAAGGCTGCAGGAAAAGGGAAATCTGGTGGCATTCGATAATCAATCGACCAAACGGGCATGTTCAGTCGATTCGCAACGATTAGTCCTTCTCTAACACTATTCATCCCTCCATTTAATACAAAGGCGCCACCATGTATATGTATAAAAATGGCATTGGCAAAGTTGGTATCAATTGTAGCAGGTATTAATTTCCTAACCACTACGCCACCTAAATTCACCGAATCTATTTGAATATCCAATGCAGCGACCTGTTTTTCAATGCCTTCTGCCCTTGCTAATTCCATTGACTGCAACTGTTTTTTCCAAATTGCTTTGGAAGGCGGTACCATTTGTCTTACCTGATAATTAGGCACGCCTCCCTTTTTAAGTAGCTCGTTAAATGCTGGACTTGCATGACTGGGAAATGGTAAAAATCGTTCGCTTAATTTCCAGCCATCGTTGGTTTCTCCTTTGGGCTTCAAAAAATAATAGGCGGTAATGCCTATTCCCATCAAGAACGGAAGTAGGATTTTTAGTATGGTTAATAGCATTTTCATAAAATAATTTATTGAAAGAGTTTTAAAAACCCCTCTTTATTCTAGTTCGTTGAGAACTAATCGTATTGCCTCCGCTCTTAATTTTTCTAAAAATTTATCAGGTATAGGATTTCCATCGGGGACGTAAACATACTGAATTTGTTTATATTTTTTATTAGGAGACATGCCAATTTTTAACCTAGAGAAAAAACAGGAATTTTCCTAAGAAAATAAAATTCATATATTTACAGCCTTTAATACAAAAAACTATCCGACCTGTTTATTAGGGGCAGTTAGGGTAATAAAACCATAAAAAAGAACATGCATAAAAAAGAAATAGTCCTCCTTGCCAATGATACCACTACAAAAATCACGGCGCTACCAACCAATAGTAATGACTTATGGATAAAAAAAACCGAACTGAAAGCAGCCACTGGTTTTGAGCTTAAAAAAAGCGGTGCTTGTTACGACCCTCTAAATATTTGTATTCCATTATTGGAAGACGGATTTGTACAGGAAGCAGCAGGTCATCAATGGCTCAATGTTTATAAATTGGCGAATAGGTTGGAACAAGCTTGTGTGGCGAATGTCGATAAAACTGTTTGGAGTTTAGGTTTAATTCCAGCAGTGAGAAAGGCGATGTTGGAATCTGCTATCGCTCCTGATTTTGAAATAGCCGATATTAATGGCGCAATCGTTCGTTTGTCTGATTTAAAAGGAAAAAAAGTCTTGATAGTTACTTGGGCCACTTGGTGCGGTTGTCGATTTGATGTAAAAGTATGGCAGGACATTTATGAAACATTAAATGACCCTAATTTTGAAATTATCTGTGTGGCAGAAGATTCTGAAGGACCAGAAGTTGCTAAAGTTTGGTTTACGGATGCCAATGCTACTTATAAATGCATCGTTGACCCTACTCATAAAATCAGCACTTTATTCGGTTGGGTCAATGTACCGACGGCGGCCTGGATAGATGAAACAGGTAAAATAGTGCGGGTCAATGAGTCGGCTTATGCGGCTAAACATACTGTTCCTACAGAAAAAAAGCCTTATTCCTTTGGGGACGCCCTTTTTGGAGAAGCAACAATAGATTGGGTCAAAAATGGCTTGGGCGACCACCTAAAACAAGCGCCAGAAAAATTAAACGCCAATACTCGCTCGCAATCAACCGAGGATTTTTTGGCAGATGCTTACTTTAAAATGGGGCTTTATTTTGAAGGTATTTCTGACCAAGAAAATGCGCAAAAATATTTAGCTATAGCAGAGGAATTAGCACCTGACAACTGGAATATCTGCCGACAAAGTTGGACGTTTAAAGGTACGGATTATGCGATTCAACAATGGCGTCGAAAAACGAAAATGAAATACCTTAATGATGCTAATTGGAGTTATTACGAGCCGTTGGATTTGGCAAAATAAAAGGATTAATCGATTCAAAAATTATGAATTGTAAATTCATATCCAGAGGAAACTTTCTTCTTGGATATGAATTTACAAGCTACGATTTATCTGACATTATATAACTTGACTCACTTGACTAGCCCGTTACACAATTAGGATTATTTAGCAAGACAAGGCTTATAAATTACCTGAACAGCTCCATTAATCAAGCGATTTTCAATATCCAAGCCACTAAATACCCCTCGAATATCCGCTGAGCCTTTGTTTAAATAATAAGTTTTAATAAAGACTTCTAATCTAGTAAAGAAAGCAATGCCCGTCAGTTGAAGACTAAAATGAATAACGGAACCATTCTGAATCAATTCAAAATTATCTTTTACGATTAATACCCCTTCCGTCAAAGAAGCTAATTTGTAGGTGTCTGAATGAATCGAAAATTGGAAATCGCCTAGTAGTTTTTCTTCTTGAAAAAGGGTGAAGGTATAATTGCCAGGAATTTTATCATAAGTAATGCTATAAGGGCTTTTGGACGAAATATCAAAGGTGCTATTAGGTATAATCCCATCGTTTTCAATTCTTACATTTCTTAATTCTTGTGCGATATAAGCAGGAATTTTTAAGGTAGTAGATTTAGCAATCATTTCCGCTTTGGAATCACATTTTTCAAAAATTATTTTGCCTGCAACTACTCTATTATTAATGTCAAATGCTGAAAATACGCCTAACATAAAAGCATTCGTACCTGGTTCGGTATGACCAACGTATAAAATATCTTCTCCTCCATCTATCATCCTTCCATCCATCAATGTCTTTGTTCGCACATGCAAGATATCCGCTCTCCTTTTAGCCGTTCCAGAAGCTAGAAATTTTTTAAAAGTCCCATTTTTCAGTGGATATAAATAAGTGTATTGCAGGTTTTTCCAATTATTCAATACGACCACTTGACATTTAACCACTTCTTTGAATTCTCCATAATAATAGCACACATAAAAGAAATTCTGTTCGAGCGAATCATTTTGAATTAAGGCAAGTTGTCTAGCTTTTTCTTGTTCCTCTTTAATCACTTTTTTAGTAAAATCGACAATCCCTTCATAGCCAATATATTGAAAAAGGACGGTTTTATAATAACCATTCAACTTTAATACAGGTTTTCCCATTTGTAGCTCTCTTTGTTTATCATATAGGTATTTGCCATTGATAAATTCGCCTGTCAATTTTTCTAATGTTTGCCCTAAACTAGGCAGGTTTGCATTATAATTCCCAAATCCATACAGTTGAGTGACCCGACCAATAACTGCTGCATTTTCTTTATGTTCTTCTTTAAATTGTTTTAAAATCATTGCTAATAAAATTTTAAAACAATATCCCGTCACCAAAAGGGTATTATTTTCTACATTTTTCCGATTTTTCATATTTATTCTGATTTTTTAAATAGAATTACTAAATAAAATAAAAATAAGTAAAAATAAACGAATAGAATTAACTCTTCCCTAAGTTCACATTCTTTTTAGCTTAATCTTTCATTTATTTTAAAACTTAATAGGATGAAAAAATATACTTATTTATTATTTCTACTTGTTTCGACTTTTTCCTATGCCCAAGTAACGGTATCAGGAACTATCGTTGATGCGGCGGGCGAAACGCTTATTGGCGCAACAATCGTTGAAAAAGGCACCAATAATGGGACGGTTTCCGATTATAATGGAAATTATGAATTAACCGTAGCATCCGCCGATGCTACCTTAATGATTACTTATACAGGATATGGGGATATAGAAATGCCATTGGATGGAAAAAGCCGATTGAATATTACGCTAACGGAATCCGCCGAAACATTAGAAGAGGTGGTTGTTAAAGGATTTTCTGGCGTAGTTGGTAGAGCTAGAAAACGAGTCGCCTCTATTCAAAAAATACCAGAGTCCGTAACTGCGCTTAATAGTGAGGGGATAGAAAAAGCAGGTATTTCTAATGTAGCGGACTTCGCTGAATTGGTGCCTAATATGAAGTTGAGCGAATCTCAAGCTGTAGGCGTTAATTTTTTGGTAATCCGAGGCATTCCACAAATAAGGAACTCGGATGCACCTGTAGCTTTTGTCGTGGATGGAGTGACTATTCCAGATCCAGCATTATTGAACCAAGAAGTTTTTGACCTAGCCTTAATTGAGGTGGTAAAAGGTCCTCAAGGCGCCTTATATGGTAAAAACGCTATTGCTGGAGCCATCAACATCTATTCTAAAGAACCGACCAATGAAAGCAAAAATAATATTCAGATTGGTGCGGGTAATGGAGGCTATTATTCTGGTCAGTTGGTTTCCTCTGGTGCGATAACAGAAGATAAGGCTTACTATAGAATTTCAGGGAAGTACCAGAATTTTAATGGGCTATTAACGAATACTTTTCTTGATAAAAAAGTAGATTTTAGCAAAGATTTGAATCTAAGGGGTCAAGTAATCCTTACGCCTTCTAGCAAAGTAAAAGCGACTGCCACCTTGCAGTATATGAATACGGATGCAGGAGCGACCTATTATTCTATAGACCCTGCAAGTATAGGCTCGGGTGGAGCACCCTTTTTTGCTGGGATTAATCCAAATCCGACGAATGAGAATAGTGTCATCCATCAGGATGTTTTCGGAAATTCTGATATGAAAAATTTATTTGGGAGTGTCAACCTTCAATTTAATTTAGGGAAGGCTAAATTACAGAGCATTACTTCCTACAGTAAAGTAGACAGGAATACAACTGGTGATCTTGACTTTACGGAAGAGCCATTTGATGGTTTTGTTGACTTTTTTGGCTTAGATCAAGGAGAATTTAATGATACAAAATCAATCAACCAAGAATTTAGATTATCCAACAATAATAATGCTTCCAAATTAGATTGGAGTGTAGGTGGTTTTTTTCAAAATGTAGAACGTAACTTCTATCAGTCTGACTTAACTTTTTCGGATGATTGGGCAGTAACTGATTATACGGTTGATTTCAATACCATCGCTTTTTTCGGATTCTTAGATTATAGCCTAAACGATAAGTTGACGGCATCATTTGGACTTAGATATGATATCGACAATTACGAGCAAGAAGATAGATTGCCCTTACTTTTTGGTGAACCCGAGGCTATCGTGAACAAAAGAGATGCGAATGTATTGCAACCTAAAGCTTCGTTGAGTTACCAAGCGTCTGAAAATGCCTTGATGTATTTTAATTACGGTAGAGGCTACCGATCAGGAGGTTTCAATGCGCAGTTCACAGAACTTTTTGCTGCTGATTTCCGCAAAGAATTATCTGATAATTTTGAAATCGGTGCTAAAACTTCCTTTTGGGACAATCGGTTTCTACTGAATGCCTCTGTCTTCTTTTCTGACTTTACGGACAGGCAGCAATTTATATATGATTTAGATAATTTTGTGCCTGGTAATTACAACTATGAAAAGAGTACGATTGCTGGATTTGAATTAGATTCAAAAATCAGGTTATCAAAATACCTGGATGTTAACCTAAGTTATGGTTTGGTCAATTCCAAAATTGATCAAGGTGGTACTACTGGTGGAGCGGATGGTACTTCAAGAGACTTAAATGAATTCAATGGTAATTTTACTTCTTTTGTCCCTCAAAATAATTTCAATATCGGATTGGCTTCTAGTTTTGAGGTAGGAGAAAATGCAAGTTTAGATATCAATATCAATCTGAACGGTACGGGAAAAATCTATTGGTATGATTCTAATGAGGAAGGTACTATTGCTGATGCCTATCAATTGCTCAATGCTAGAGTGTCCTTAAATGTGAATAAGCTTAGTTTTGCGCTTTGGGGAAAAAATATCACAGACCAACAATATTATTTAGAGGCAGACCCTTTTGGAGGTATCGGATGGAGAGGTCGTCCTGCTACCATTGGAGCGACTTTTGGAATTGATTTTTAGGAATCGTAGCTTAGGCCTCTGGCCTGAGTAGTAGCATGTAAATCTGCTCAGACCAGAGGTCTAAGCTACGGAAAAAAAGATAAATGACCAACAAATATAATTTAGAAATAGCCAAATTTTCCAAGGTACTCCTAGAGGAGATGTTTCAAGTAAAAAAAGGAGAAACCGTGGCGATTACTGCTGATTCGGCGACAGATAGACAAATAGTAGATGGTTTGGCAGCAGCAGCTTATGCAGCAGGTGGCATTCCGATGATTATCTATACGCCAAGAGCAAGAGAAGACGGACAAGCAGGCATGCCCGATTGGCCCGCAAAAGCGTTAACCGCTGCCTTATGCGAAGTAGATGTTTGGATAGAACTCAATGTGCCGATTCTTTTATATTCTGAAATCTGGGAGACAGCAATGGCGAAGAACAAAAAATTGCGCTATGTCATCATAGGAGACTCTTCTATTGAATCTTTGGCTAGAGTATTTACTGATTTTGATATAGCAAGTCTAGGCAAGCTATTACATCGAGTAAAGGATATGGCAGCGACCACTCAGAAAGTGCGGGTTACCAGTAAAAATGGAACCGATGTCAGCTATGAAACAGATGCTAATTTTGCCTTAGATTTAGACAATGGAGATTTTTCTATCCCAAAATTTTGTACCGCACCGGGGTATGTCAATATTGTGCCCAAGATAGGCAGTATGAATGGCACTATTGTTTTTGATGAATTAATGAACGCTGATTTGCATAAAGGAGGAGTCACATTCGAAATGAAAGCGGGTAAAATAGCTGCCGTAAAAGGCGGAAAAGTGGCGGAAAAATTTGCCAATTATCTAGCCGCTTTTAATGACCCCAATATGTATAAAATTTCCCACCACATGATTGGTTTACATCCAAACATCCATGAACTCTGTGGCGAAATCGTAGAAGATGAACGCATTTGGGGCGGGGTAGATTTTGGTTTTGGTCATACGAGTCCGATTGATATGCCGCCACTTGGTCAGCCTGCTAAATCTCATTTTGATGGCATTGTTGCTAAGACTAATATCTACTTTGATGACCAATTAATTGTCAAAGAGGGGGTCGTTTGTCATCCTGATTTAAAAGAAATGGCAGATGCAATTTTAGCGAAACAGGAATTGGTTTCGTAGGTTTAAATCATGTTTAAATCATAGTGATTTTGAAAATCACCATGATTTAGTAAAATAAAAATGGCAGAACAAGGCGACTTTACAACTACCCGTGTACCAGAAAATGCCACCGTTGGTGGCTTAAGCATCATGGGGGTTATTGTAGGGATTGGTATTACCCTTCCTGTCTTCTATGTAGGGGCGAATGTGACCCAATCTATCGGTTTTCAATCTGCCTTATTGGTCTTTGGTTTTGTTTCTATTGTATTGGGTGTCCTTTGTACCATTACGGCTATTATTGGTCGGCGCACAAGATTGTCCACCTACATGATTTTGCATTTTCCCTTTGGAAAAAGGGGCGTTAAATTTATTAACCTGCTAGTCGCCATACCTGCATTGGGTTGGTATGCCATTACCATTGAATTATTCGGGCAAGCCCTTTCAGACGCTTTCATTGAAGTACTTAATATTGATATTCCTTTAACCATATTAATTTTGGTGAGTAGCCTATTGATGACCTTAACAACCATTTTTGGTTTTAGGGTCATTGAGAAATTTTCCAATGTCGCCGTTCCCTTTTTAATCCTTTTTGTTGGGTATATTTTGTACGTTTCGTTACAAGAACCAGAGAGTTGGGAGAAAATTTGGACTTTTGCAGGCAATGGTAAAATGACTACTTTAGAAGCTATTTCTATCATTACAGGCACTTCCATCTTAATGCCTGTCTTTATGCCTGATTTTTCCCGTTTTGCAGCAAAAGATAAAGATGCTTTGTTGGGTGCTTTAGGATTAGCTATAGGTCAACCCTTCGTTTTAATTGCAGGTGCAGCGCCGTCTATTCTCACAGGAGAAGAAGACATTATGAAAATAATGATTGGGTTAGGTTTAACGATACCTGCTTTTTTTATACTTATTTTCTCTACTTGGACGACCAACGTGGTCAATCTCTATTCCTCCATCCTCGTTTTTGCCACCCTTAATAAAAAATGGAAATTTTGGGCAATAGGTGTGGTATCGAGTATTATCGCTACCCTACTCGCCATAATGGGGTTCTCGACTTATTTTATTGATATGTTGACTTTTGTGAGTCTCGTCGTTCCTTCTCTAGCATCCATATTTATCCTCCATTATTTTTTTGTAAGTAAAGGTGTATACGACGTGAATGAAATCGAGGCATTACCAGCTTATATTTGGCAAGCCTTATTGGCTTGGGGCGCTAGTTCTTTAGTGGCGATTGCTACGCATAATGGATTATTTCAATTGACGACTATTCCTTTTATTGATGCTTTTTTGGCAGGTTTGATTTTTTATGGGGTACTTTTGAAGGTGAAGAAGGATTAGTATCACTCGTAACCGCCAAATTTGGCGATTATATAAGACACAAAATAATTTCATGTCAAATACATTAAATCACCTCCAACCAACTGCTATCTGGAAACATTTCAGTCAATTAAATGCCATTCCAAGGGCTTCCAAAAAAGAAGCACAAGTCATCCAATTTATGAAGACATTTGGAGAAAACTTAGGTTTGGAAACGATAGGCGATGAAATTGGCAATGTCCTCATAAAAAAACCAGCGACTAAAGGCATGGAATCCAAACCAACCATTATCCTACAAGGGCACTTGGATATGGTCCATCAAAAAAATGCCAATACGTATTTTGACTTTACCACTCAGGGTATCAATATGTATGTTGATGGGGATTGGGTGCGGGCAAAAGGCACAACGCTTGGAGCAGATAATGGCATCGGAGTTGCGGCAATTATGTCAGTTTTAGCAGCCAATGATTTAGTACACCCAGCCATCGAGGCAATATTTACCATAGACGAAGAGGTCGGAATGACAGGGGCAATGGGTTTAAAAAAAGGGTTTTTAACAGGAGCTATTTTATTAAACCTAGATTCGGAAGAAGATGATGCTTTGACGATTGGTTCGGCGGGTGGTGTAGATGTGGAAATTGAAGGAAGTTATTATGAAAGTATGCTGTCTCCCGACGTTTCTTTTTTTAAATTAAGTGTCAAAGGCTTATCAGGCGGTCACTCAGGCGTGGATATTCACAAAGGAAAAGGTAACGCTATCAAGTTACTCAATAGATTATTATTTGAATTAGATAAAAACTTTAGCGTTCGAATCGGTGCCATAAATGGCGGAAGTCTAACGAATGCCATACCAAGGGAATGTACTGCTATTATTGGTATTGAAAAAGCAGCTATTCCTTTGTTAAAAGAAGCGGTCTTGTCTTGGGCGGTTTTACTACAAAAAGAAAATAAAGAGAACGACCCTAAACTTGCCATTGAGTTAACCCCTGAAAAAAAGGAGTCTTTTGTTTTACCTGATGCCCTCCAAAAATCATTAATCGCCAGTATTTATACTTGCCCAAATGGTATTTATAGAATGACGCCTGCTTTGAATAATTTGGTGCAGAGTTCTAATAATTTAGCCAAAATTCAATTGGGAAATGGACATTATAAAATAAGTTGTCACACCCGTAGTTTTATTGAAAGCGAACGAGCTGATTTAGTGAATGGGATTCGCAGTAGTTTTTTAGCTATAAATGCAGCAATAACAGAAATGGATCCATACCCTGGTTGGAAACCCGAACCGAATACCCAAACCCTTGCCACGATGAAAAAGGTGTATGAACGATTATACGGTCAAGCACCTGATATTTTTGCCATTCATGCAGGCTTAGAATGTGGCATTTTAGCCGAAACTTATCCCCATTTAGAAATCATTTCTTTTGGGCCAAATATTACAGGCGCACATTCACCTGATGAAGCCTTACAAATTAGTTCAACTCAAAAGTTTTGGACGTATTTAACAACTGTTTTGGCAGTACTATAACTCGCAACTCGAATCATGTCAGAAAATAACCAATACACCACTTCAAAAGTACAAGCAAAAGACTTCACTTCTGGCTGGATGATTGCTTTAGTGCTTGCAGGGATGGGCTTTAGTTTACCCATTATGTATTTAGGGGCAGAAATTGCCTTGTCGGTTGGACTAAAAGAGGCACTTATTGCTTATAGCATCTCAACGATGATATTAACTGTCTTATGTATTGCCACCACTATAGTTGGCAATCGGTCGAGATTATCCACTTACATGATTTTACGGTTTCCATTTGGAGAACAGGGTGCTAAAATCATCAATTTCATCATAGGATTAATTTTATTAGGCTGGTTTTCTGTTGCCTTAGAATTATTGGCACAAGCCATTCAAGCAACCGGGCTACTTGTATTTGATACCGCTTTTCCGCTCTGGAGTATCGTCGTTTTTACTAGTATCTTTATTACCGTAACGACTATTTATGGCATTCGAAGTCTTGAAAAGTTAGCAAATATTGCAGTACCATTGCTCACCGTATTTTTAGGTTATGCCACGTATAAAGCATTAGGTCAAAGCACAGTAGTGACCAATCTTTGGGACTATGCGCCAGACCCAAATAACGGCATGTCTTTATTTGATGCGACTTCAGTTTTAATAGGTTCTTCCATCCTTGTCCCTATTTTAATGGCAGATTTTTCAAGATTTATTTATAATGATAAACAAAGCTTAATTGCAGTATTAGGAATAATCATTGGTACGCCACTCTTTCTAATCATTAGTGCCATTACAGCTATAAAAACGGGAGAAGTGGACATTATAAAAATAATGAATTCACTAGGTTTAATATTGCCAGCTTTTGTCTTATTATTTGTTTCTACTTGGGTCACCAACGCCTCCAATTTATATTCTACAGTCTTGACTTTTTCTACGGTGGAAACGACATGGAAATTTAGCACTATGTGTATAGTGACTAGTGTGCTTGGCACTTTGTTGGCGCTTTTTCAATTTTCTGATTACCTGTTTGATTTTTTAGATATTCTAGGTGTTTTTACCCCCTCTATTTCCGCTATCTATCTGCTGGATTTCTTTTGGTTAAAAAAACAGCAATATGATTTGGCCGAGATTCAACCTTGGGGAATCAAAGGGTTAATCAGTTGGGGTATTAGTTCCACTATCGCCTTATGCACTTATTTTGAGGTCTTTCAACTCACCCATGCGCATTTTCTAGATTCTTTTTTGATAGCAGGTGCTTGTTATTATTTGCTTAATAAAAAATCTTAGATTACTATACAGATACAGGCTTGGGAAGTCTAAACAACTGATTGTTAGCCAAAAAGACTTACTAAGTTTTGAAAACTTCGCAAGTCAAAGCCTTAGACAACCAAAATGTATAGTCGGCTAAAAATGGCTTTTAAGCAGTACGCCAAAAGTCAACTAACATTTTTTTTGTCTAATTACTTATTGACACTATAAACACCTAATTACCTCCTCCTATCAATTTCGGTTGCACACTCAAATAATCTGTAATTTGTTCATAAGCCAAGGCAAATTCTAACACTTTTTTATCGGCTCCAAATTTCCCCATGATTTGCATCCCCATTGGTCTACCCTTTGCGTCAAACCCCACGGGAACATTCACCGCAGGTATTCCACCAAGACTGCTCAAAATAACCACTTCCATCCAGCGATGATACGTATCCATCGGTTGGCCATTGATTTCTTTTGGCCAATGCGTTTCCTTAGAAAAAGGAAAAACTTGTACAGACGGTAAGACTAAAAAATCATATTGCTCAAACATACGGTCTAATTCAACATACCAATCAGCCCGAATTTGGTTCGCTTTTTCTACGGTTTGTGTGGAGAAGCTTAAGCCTTCTTCTATTTCCCAAATTAACTCTGGTTTAAGTAAGTCCCGTTTAGCTGGAAATTCTAAATAGTCCAACTGCTCTAAACGAATATGATGTCGAAGCGTCGTCCAACAAAACCATAAATCAGATAAATTAAATTGGGGCTGCATGGGTTCGACTATCGCACCAGCAGCGGAGACAGTTTTCAAACTGGTCTCACATAAATCAAGAATACCCGTTTCTAAAGGCAAATAGTTATTCAAGTTCCCCATCCAACCAATCTTGACATCTTTCAATGCTAAAGGTTTTAGGTCATTAAAAACGGGTTTTCGGGCAAGCGTTTGCAGCAATTGAATAGCATCTCGCGTATTTCTACCCATTGGTCCAGAAGTCCATAAAAGTCGATTCTTGGCATCTCCCTCCTCCATTACAACCGTCGTACTTGGTCGAAATCCAATGACATTATTAAAGGCACCAGGATTCCTGAGGGACCCCATCATATCCCCTCCATCTGCAACGGGCAACATCCCTGTGCCAAGTCCACAAGCTGCACCTCCACTACTTCCTCCAGCCGTTAAATTGGGGTTATAAGCACTTCCAGTCGCACCGAAAATAGGGTTATAAGTTTGAGATCCCAATCCAAATTCAGGCGTATTTGTCTTGCCAATAAAAATAGCCCCTGCCTGCCGAATCTTAGCAATCAACGGACTGTCTTCTTCTGCTATACGGTCTTTAAACAACAACGAACCTTGAGTATAGCGCATCCCAGCAACAGCCGCTAAATCCTTGACGGCATGTGGCATGCCATGCATCCAGCCCCAATATTCTCCCTTTGCCAAGGCTTGTTGCAGCATTAATTCATCATCTGCAACCATACTAATAATTGCATTATAAACAGGATTATATTGATGAATGTGTTTTAAATATGCCGCCATTACTTCTACACAACTTACGGTTTTTGTCTGAATGGCATTCGACAAATCCAAGGCGCTCCAATCTGTTATATTAGCAGCAAGTTGGCTTTTTGACATTCGGCAGGAATAAGGGATGGAAAGTGCGGCACTTGCTGCCACCGTATTTTTGATGAATTTTCTTCGATTCATGATAATATAAGTTATTAAAAGTAGTTATTGCGTCTAGGTATAAAATGCTGAATAGTAGGGTAAAATAAATGTATAGAGCGTCAGATTAAAAATTGATAATTATCCGTTGGGAAATTAAATCCGTTGGGGTATATTTCTTTAATGCCCAACGGATTAGGCTTCCCAACGGATTTAGATTTTGGTTCAATATTTTTTATAATATCACTTTTTTAGCTGACTATCTATATTAGAGCGTCAGCTAAAAAAATGATATTAAAATAATATTTAAAATCTCGGCTAGCTCGTCAAATCCGTTGTTTTCATTCATCCGTTGGTCTATTTTCTACCAACGGATGAATGAAAACAACGGATTTTAGATAAATTAATAATATGAATTATATCAATTTATAAAAATCAGCGTCGCTCATCGCCCAAAACTAGTACCGACCGTCACTTACAATGAAAGTCCTTTTGCTAAGTCTTTTGCTCTTTGGAATGGGACATAATCCACATCAGCATCTGCCCAAAATTGCAAGGCGATATCCAGATATTCTTTAGATTTTTGCTCGTCTTCGTTTTCTAATAGAACTGCCATCTCATAATAATAAAGCGGCTCATAAGGCTTCTGATTGATTGCTTTTTGTAATATTTCCTTTGCTTTTTCTAGCTTGCCCCCTTTGGCATATACTTTTGCGACAAAATATTTGGTAGAAAATAATTTTTCGACCCGCTCCTTATCTTCTTCTAGGATTTTAATACAATTGACATAATCTTCCGTAAAATAGGAATTTAATACGTCAAAATATTCGCTGTATCCATCGCCGTAGACTTGATATTCGGTACTACATGCTGCGTATTCTTCCTTCTTCATTAGCATTTCGTAATCTCTTTCTAACGCATTTGTATTCACTGCACAATCGTAAATAGCATTGGATTCTGGAGCATATTTGGCAAGTTCAGTAAGTAGTTCTGGTACTTTATTAGCTTGTCCAATAGATTGATACATATCAGCTTTCGTATGGAAGGTGGTTGCTATCAATCGATTAAGAGGAGTCCGCTTGGCTGAATATTTCTCATATAATTCAACCCCTTTAAAAGATTTTGCTACCTGACCAGACATTCTTAACAAAAATGCTTTTGTCCAAAAAAGATTGAGACTATCTGTAAGCGTGCTAGCTTGTGATATGCTTTGATTTAACCTATTCAATGCTTTTGAAATAGCCAAATCTTTAAAATCCAAAAGTGCTAAATTTGTTTGGATGCTCGTATTGAAAGGGTCGAGTGTTTCTTGTTCCAATAAAATTTCTTTTGCTTCTTTTATTCTGCCTTGCTTTTCATAAATAGTCGCATATTTGAGCTTGTCTTGATCTCTATCTGGAAAGGCACTACTCAATTGGTTCAATGTTTTTTCTGCTGCCTTATATTCTTCATTTTCTAATTGCAATCCATATAATTCTACCAGCCCTCTTTCTAGATTTCCATTATCAATCGCCTCTTGTATCAATGCCTTAGCACTATCTACACCATAATTAGCCTTATATAATGGGAGCAATTGTTGATAAGGACTAAATTCATAAGGAAACATCTTTCGACGAACTTCTTGCAATTTCAAATAAGCATCCATTTTATTAGTAATAGAATAAAGTACTCCTTTGGGGCCAAATTGCATCCTTTCTGGTAAAGACTTACCATATTTTACGGCATTTCTCATATAGGAAATCGCTTCTTCTGTACGGCCTAGGCCATATAAAGGGTCTCCAACATAAAAATGACAAACCGCACAAGTAGGGTCTAATTCCACCGCTTTTTTAGCTAATTGTATCACTACTTCCAGTCCAGATGGATTTTGATAAAAAGCAATTCTCGATTGCGTTAAATATTTTAGCGCTTCCATATTACTGGTTATTAAATTAGAAGCAGGTAGGCTGACTTGACTTTCTAATTCTTGAGCGGCACCAGGAATATGTTCAGAAATTTGTTGTTTAATGGCATCAATGGCGGCATAAAGGTCTGCATTGCTCGTTTTTATCGCTACTATAGATTTACCATCCTTTGAACTATATAAATGCCCTTCAAAAACAAACTGGTTCTCTTCGAAGGTATAAGCTATTCTAGTGAAATAATCATTTCTTGACCTTTGCGCTACCTCCCGCTGCATACTCATACTTGGAATCTTAAAAGATGCCAATCCTTGTCTATCATAATACCTATTTAAGCCATAGGCTGAATAGGTGTAAAATTCAGGTCTTTGATCAAGGTCAAGTCCAAGCAAATGTGAAAAAGCCACCCCTAACCAATCTTGAGTTGCATCCCCTGTAAGATTTTCAAATTGAAAACAGGCGACAGACTTTACAGAGCTAAGGGCTGGCACTAAAGCTCGTACCTTCTTCCCTTCTTCATCTTTTATTTCTATCAATTCGTTTTGTCCATCTACGCCTTGATTCAAAAAAGACCGACCTAAAAAAAACACCCCGACTATTGTTGCTAACATTATTAAGCCTGTAACTAATCTGTTTTGGGTATTCGGCTTATCAGTAGTTGAAGTGGAAGATGGTATTTTGAATTTCCCTTTTAACGCTTCTTTTTGGGGAACAACTAATCCTTCGTTCGCCAAGGCAAAGACGGTCATGCCTTCTTGTATATTCTTAAATTCAAACTTTCCTAAATTGACTAGTTCAAATACTGGCTTATTCTTAATCTGATTTCGTACATTACTGGATACCAATACCGAACCTGGCACGCCCATTGACTCCACTCTAGAAGCAATATTGACGGAATCCCCAAACACATTCCCATCTTTAAACACGACGTCACCAGCATGAATACCGACACGCACAGGTACTACAGGAGCAGTCTGAAACAATAGTTGCAATTGATTGGCACAGGCTACTGCATCATAAGAACTTGCAAAAGTGACCAAACAGCCATCTCCATAGAATTGAATGATTTCGCCTTTATTTTGCAGTACTTGACTTTCTAACGTTGTCTTAAATTTTTCGAGCGCAGCAAGGGCTTTTTGCTCATTCACTTGCATTAGCGCCGTATAGCCCTCAATGTCCGCAAAAAGTATAGCTGCTAACCGATGATTTTCAGATGTCATTGATTTTGTTTAGGTTGTTTTCTCTTGTCAAATTTTGTATTTTATCTATCCTCGGACTTATTCCTATTTTTATAGCCTTTGATAACTCGTTTTTTACTAAAGGTAAAAGAATAGCTAATGTATTGAATTTAGAAAGGGTTTCCAAAACTATGTTCATTAATTCCTAAAAACAATTTAGTTGCTTTGGAGAATTGCTGCTGTTTTGGGGTGTTGGTTATTGTAGAATTAGGTTGTTGTTCTTTAGCATTGTTATTTGGTATAGACCTGTTCATTCGTATAATTGATTATGGATGAACAGGTCAAATAATTAAGAACTAAACAGAAGGTCAATAGTATCACTCTCAAAAAAGTGATATAAAATCAATTTATTCATTTTAAAGTTAAATATTATAAAAAACAAATAACCCTTTTGGTTATATTAAAAATAAGCAAAAAAATAAAAAAAGTATTAATA
>Ga0208544_10000042_pt1 | contig 90492 bp, 63 predicted proteins | sample DEB08_DNA_9_FD_184526 | JGI IMG/M metagenome (GOLD analysis project Ga0208544, IMG submission 184526) | Aqueous microbial communities from the Delaware River and Bay under freshwater to marine salinity gradient to study organic matter... | ecosystem: Environmental > Aquatic > Marine > Coastal ...
TTAACCCTAAAATAATAACCTGAAAAGAGTTTATTTAAAATAAATAAAATTCTGCATTTTAAACATAAATCAAAATATTATTTTGATAATATTTTATTTTATTAACTAATTTTGGGCGAACCTAGCGAATTATAGCAAAAATAAGTGAAAATTATGAATTAGTCCTTTCTTTTTCGATGAAAATTATGGGATTGACTATTATAAAAGATATGCTTCAAAAGGAGGGCAGCAATCAATGGGTCAGATATCTAAGTCCTTTGGGTCGAATGAATTTGGTGATAATTCTAACGTTACAATCGATTTAAAAGCGTCAATTAAAGCATTTGTAGAGACGGTTCTGGAACCAGAAGTTCTTGCTTAATGTTGAGGTAGCTTAACATGCTGACCGAGAATTCCCGATTTGCTAAATTTTTCAGAATTTAGTAAATCTTCCTATTCTCAATTAGCCTATTAAGCTACCTTTGCAAATCGTAAAATCGCTTAAAACAAAACGGTTTTCCGATACCGAAAAAATTACCTTTAAGCGATGAGCAACACTTTCCGAAACAGTTATCTATTTGCTGCCATTATTACGGTAATCGGTGCGATTCTTTTTTCCACCAAAGCGGTATTGATAAAGTTAGCTTATCAACATCCAATTGATAGTTTATCTTTACTAGCGCTACGGATGCTATTCTCCCTACCCTTTTTTATCGGTATTTTAATATTCAGAAAGAATGAAGCTATCGACTTGCCAATAGCTCGTGGAGATTGGTTAAAAATGGCAGCGATTGGTATGTCGGGTTTTTACTGTGCGAGTTATTTAGATTTTATTGGCTTACAATATATTTCTGCCAGTTTAGAACGCATGGTTTTATACATTTATCCAACCTTAGTGTTACTCATTTCTGCTATTGCATTCAAACAAAAAATTTCTAAAATTCAATACATCGCCCTAGTACTTTCTTATATTGGCGTCGCTATTATTTTTTCTGGTAAAATTTCTACCGTTGGTAATAGTAATCCATTATTAGGGGCATTTTTTGTCTTTTTTGCTGCTTTAACCTATGCTATTTTTCTAGTAGGAAGTGGACAATTATTACCAAGAATTGGCACTCGTCGATTCACTTCTTATTCCATGATAGCTGCGGCTGTTGCTGTACTGACTCATAATAGTATTGCTAATGGATTTGATTTATTAAAATATCCACTAGAAATTTATGGAATTGTTTTATTCATGGCCATCTTTGCAACCGTCGTCCCTACCTTTATGATTGCAGAAGGGATTCGTATTATTGGGGCTAATAACTCATCTATTATTGGGGCTATCGGACCTGTTTCTACCATTGTATTAGCTTATTTTCTACTAGGAGAGCGCTTATATCCTCTACAGATATTAGGTACTTTATTTGTCATTTCGGGCGTTTTATTAATAACTTTGAATAAAAACAAACAACGGCTGAATAGTAAATCTATATGAAACGACTTTTCTTTTTTATAATAATTGGTTCTAGCTTATTCTTTTCCTATTGTCAAGATACAGCGGAAGCAACCGAAGAAGTTACAGCAAATACTAACTTATCTACAACGGGTAATCCTGCTATTGACGGTTTAAGCGTTGCTATTGCAGATAATCCTAGTGACCCAAGTTTGTATGCTAAACGTGCCGATATGTTTTACCAGAATGAAGGCTACGATGAGGCAATTAGTGATTTGCAAAAAGCATTGAGTTTTGATTCCACCAATGTCGATTATTTGCATTTATTAGCGGATGTTTATTTGGATTATTATCAATCCTATCCTGCAATTAATACGATGATGAAAGCGGCAACGTTATACCCAACAAGAATTCCAACGCTTTTAAAATTATCCGAATTTCAGCTAATTTTAAAACAATACGATAAGTCAATTAATACAATTAATGAAGTTTTAAAATTAGAGCAATTAAATGCAGAAGCTTATTTTATGCTCGGTTTAAATTTTAAAGAACAAGGTAATATTGACCGTGCAATGGGCAGTTTTCAAACGGCTGTGGAAAACAACCCTGATTTGGTGGACGCTTGGATTAATTTGGGGCAACTACATGCCGAAAAAGGAAGCAATCTTGCTAAGTATTATTTTGAGAATGCGGTCAAAGTAGCACCAAATAATATTACTGCATTACACGCCAAAGCAGAATTTTTGCATTTTTCCGATGACCGACAAGGCGCTATTGAAACCTATCGACAAATCAATAATATTGACCCTGATTATTCAGAATCTTTATTTAATACAGGCATTATTTATTTAGAAATGGATTCTTTAGCACAAGCAAAAAAGCATTTTAATATGGCGGTTGTAACATCGCCTACTTATATTATTGCTTATTATTATCGAGGATTAGTCTTGGAGATGGAAGGTAATATCGCTAGTGCTAAAAAGGATTACCAGACGGCTTTAAATTTTAATCCTGAATTTGTTCGTGCGCAGGAGGCTTTGGCTCGGTTAAAGTGATTATGAAAAATATCTCTAGCCAATTTTGTTGTTTTTCTTTTGATTCTAGTTTAATAATAATGTTTTGAATAAAAATTCTATTTGAATCCTTATATTAGCTGATTAATAAAAATAGCTTCAATAAATATGAAACCCAAATTATTCACGATACTTATTCTAGTTTTTGCTTACAGCTTAACAACCTTCGCCCAAATAAAAGGCAAAAACCTAGACGACCTAGCCCATAAATACGCCACCGAATCCTTTGACCGACTCTATGAATTATTGTCCATTCCCAATGATGCGCATTACCCAAAAGACATCGAACGAAACATCCAATGGTGTGAAAAGGAATTCCAAAAAAGGGGATTTGCTACTAACCGCTTAGCAACAGAAACTGTTCCTTTGTTATTAGCAGAACGCAAAAAAGAAGGAGCAGATAAAACGGTTTTAATCTATTTGCAGATTGATGGACAACCAGTTGATAAAACGAAGTGGTTTCAAGAAAGCCCTTGGAAACCTGCCTTAAAACAAAAGGATACAAATGGCGAGTGGCAAGAAATTGATTGGCAAAATATCCACACCAATTATAATCCAGAATTAAGAGTCTTTGCTCGGTCTACGGCTGATTCTAAGGGCGCCGCTAATGGTTTTTTGGCGGCCTTGGATGCGACTAAGGGCATCGCTCAACCCAATTTTAACATCAAAGTCATCATGGATTTTGAAGAAGAATTAGGTTCGCCAGAATTACCAAAAGCGGTGGATAAATATAGCAAAGAATTAGCGGCAGATATGTTAATTATTTTTGATGGCCCACGACATATTTCTAACCAACCTACGTTAACTTTTGGCGCAAGAGGTATTTCCGAAATTACCTTAACCGTATTTGGCCCAAGAACACCTCAGCATAGTGGACATTACGGCAATTATGCACCCAATCCTGCTGTTCGATTAGCGCAACTCATTGCTTCTATGAAAGATGCAGATGGTCGAGTCACCATTCCTGGATTTTATGATGGCATACATTTGGATGAAGCAACTAAAGCAATCTTGGCAAAAGTACCAGATGATGAAAAAGTTATCCAAAAAAGTATAGGCATTGCAGCACCCGATAAAGTAGGAAATAATTATCAAGAAGCCATTCAATATCCCTCATTAAATGTTCGAGGTATGCGGTCAGGTTGGGTCGGAATTCGTTCTCGAACGATCGTGCCAGCTACAGCGACTGCTGAAATTGATGTGCGCCTAGTGATGGAAAGTGACCCTGAGTGGTTATTGGGTTTGGTACGTAGTCATATTCAAGCCCAAGGCTATTATGTAGTCGATAAAGAACCAACAGAAGCAGAGCGCATGAAGTACAACCGCATTGTTTTTATGCGAGCAGTAACTTCTTATCGAGCTTATCGAACAGCGTTTGATTCAACAGTTGGTTTATGGTTGGATAAAGCATTGACTAGAGCTTTTGGACAAACGCCAATTAAAATTAGAAATAGCGGTGGGTCGATTCCAATTTCTCCTTTTGTCACCACTTTAGGCATTCCTGCGGTGACCGTTCCTATAGTAAATCGAGATAATAACCAACATAGTCCAAATGAGAATCTTCGATTGGGTAATTATGTGGATGGCGTGAAGACTTATATTGCGGTATTGACGGAGCGATTGTAATATGAAAAGCATTAATTATAAGTAGTTTAGGTTTCTAGCCTGAATGGTATTTTATATTTAGGCTAGAAACCTAAACTACTTATAATTTTCTAATTTTAAGATTCCTAAATCGAATATCATTCCCCCAACCTTGCAAGCCAATATGTCCTTTGGGAGAAGTAGCGAAATATGCCTGATTAAAATTACTATTTGCCATTAATTCCTTCCATTCTGGAGAATTCCAATCGTATTCAATGCATAATTTTCCATTCAACCAATGTTCGACATGTCCTTTTTCAACTTTAATTCTTGCCTTATACCATTTACCTTTACCAATAGCGGGATTAATAATGCCATCGTATAAATTGAAAGCATCGCCTGTCAAATGTTTGTGCATAAAGTCTGCGCCTTGGGTATTGAGGTAGGTTTGATTATCGACCAATTGATATTCAGGAGCACTCTGATAAATAGGTTGCCCCTCAATTTCTTTTACAAAATAAAAAATCCCACTATTAGCAGCTTCGGTTAAATTAAATTCTAGGATTAATTCAAAATCATCGTATTGTTCTTTAGTAATCAAATTATCTGTACCATGTCCAACAATTTCTCCAGCTCTAGCTTGCCAAGTTTTAGGTAATTTACCATTCAAATTATACCCTTTCCACTTATCCAAAGAACGTCCATCAAATAATAATTGCCAACCATCTTTAATTTCCTTTTCGGTAATACTATTTGTTAGTGCTACCACTTCAATAGGTTTTTTTATTACTTTTTCAGTAGCTTTTTTTTCTGGTTGATTTTGGCAAGCAAAAGTTAAAAAAGTACTGATAATAAATAAACAGAGTGATTTGAATTGCATTATTTTTATTTTAAAAATGAGGATAGTTGGTTCGTTTAAATTTAAAAAACAGGATGCTTAGTGTCAAAAATACCCAAAGTTATTTAATAATTGATTAATTTCGATTTTTAGAATTTAAAATTTTGGAAACAAGGCAATAATCCGTATCATTGACGGAATTTAATTTATGCAATCATTTTCAAAACGAATAATCTAATTTAAGATGACGAACGAAAAAAAATTATTTTATGGTAGTTGTTTTGCCTTAATTACAACTGCGCTTTCCTTTAGTTTGAGAGCAGGTGTACTGCCTCAAATACAGGGCGAACTCGGATTAACAGGTGAACAATTGGGCTTTATTAATCAAATGTGGTTTTTAGGTTTTCCAATTGCTATGGTGATTGGTGGATTGGTCTACCATACAGTAGGTGGAAAGAGAATTATGCAATTTGCTTTTTTAGCCCACATGCTTGGTATTATCCTGACCATTTATTCGGGTAGCTATACGGTGTTGCTTATTTCTACCTTGTTAATTGGTTTAGGAAATGGTTGTACAGAAGCAGCTTGTAATCCGATGATTGCAGATACCTACGAAGGAAACATGATGAGTAAGATGATGAATCGGTTTCACATGTGGTTTCCTGGTGGAATAGTAATAGGTAGTTTGTTATCTAAATTTATGACAGATGGTGGAGTTGGCTATCAAATGCAGTTAGCGATGATGGTTATTCCGACTTTGATTTATGCTTACTTATTTATGACTTCAGACTGGCCAAAAGCAAAAGTGGCAGAAGCGGCTTCTATTAGTAGTAATTTCAAAGCGATGCTGTCTCCTTTATTCTTGTTTATGGCGGCATGTATGGCATTGACGGCTATTTCAGAATTTGGTCCACAACAATGGTCTAGTTTGATATTGGCCAAGAGTGGTGCGCAACCCATGTTAATTTTAGCTTTAGTAACGGGTGTCATGGCAGTTGCTAGATATTTTGGTGGGGAAATGGTGCATCAGTTTAATACAACAGGTGTATTATTAGGTTCAGCTATTTTAGCGGCGATAGGCGTTTATTTATTAAGTACGCAAACAGGTACCATGGCTTATGTAGCTGCTTTTGTCTTTGCACTAGGTGTAGCTTATTTCTGGCCAAATATGATTGGTTTTGTAGCAGATTATATTCCAGAAAGTGGGGCTTTAGGAATGTCCATAGTAGGCGCTGTAGGGATGTTTTCTACTTCTATTTTTCAGCCTATTATTGGTGGATGGATTGATAGAGATATTGCAACAACAGCGGCTACAGGTTTAACTGGGGATGAATTGGAATTAGTCGCTGGGCAAGCGACTTTAGGGACAATGGTTACTTTTCCAGCTATCCTGATTGTAGCGTTTACTATTCTTTATTTTTGGATGAAAAATCGAACACCAGCTACTGCTTAAATAAATATTGAAAAATAATTCTTTAGTAATAAAAGCCTCTTGTGTCAGTTTAAGTATCTCCTAGATGAACACACAAGAGGCTTTTTTATGTCTATTCCTTCCTTTACAACATCGAATCGAATAATAGCTTACCTCAAGCGATTCTCTATGGAATCCCTACAAATAATAAACTGTGTTACCTCGAAGTAAGAAAAGCACCATCTTTGTTTTATGATTGAATGCCTCAACAAGTTTATTTTTTGAATATACTAGTGATTCATGATTAAGCGCATTAAGGGTAAAATAAGTAATAGCTTTTATTTTTTGCAACCAATTGTTTGTTAGGAAACTGTACCAGCTACCAACTTTTTACTGCCTATTGCATTAGGTCTATTATTTACAAAATAAAAACATCCTTTTTATAAAAGTATCTCTTAGACTGTTTTATCTTTGAGTTCGATTCAAAAAATGCTATAATACAATTAAACAGGAATGCTATTAAAAATAGTCAACCTATTTTAAACTATAAAACTACACGAATGCCATCAGAATCTTTTAAAGTTGTCGGCGGACAAAAACTAAAAGGAAGTATTACCCCTCAAGGAGCTAAAAATGAAACCTTACAAATTTTATGTGCGGTCTTATTGACGGACAAAAAAGTGACCATTACAAATGTCCCTGACATTATTGATGTTCAACGTTTAATTGCCTTGCTCAAAGGTTTAGGCGTAAAGGTGAAAAAGAAGGCGGAGGATACTTATACCTTTCAAGCAAAGAATGTAGATTTAGATTTTTTTGAATCGCCCGAATTTCAGAAAGATGCTAAGAAGATTAGAGGTTCAGTTATGTTAATCGGCCCTTTATTGGCTCGATTTGGTAGAGCCTTTTTACCTAAACCTGGTGGCGATAAAATTGGTCGTAGGCGATTGGATACGCATTTTATTGGTTTCCAGAAACTAGGCGCTATTTTTAATTATGATGATAAAAAAAGTTGTTATCATATTGAAGGGTCTAAACTAAAAGGGACTTTTATCTTAATGGATGAAATTTCTGTGACAGGTACCGCAAATATTGTACTAGCAGCCGTTTTAGCCAAAGGCACCACTCAGATATATAATGCTGCTTGCGAACCCTATTTACAGCAACTATGCAAAATGCTCAATCGAATGGGCGCAAAAATTTCGGGTATTGGGTCTAATTTATTGACCATTGATGGAGTTAAATCCTTAAAAGGAACAAATCACCGTATTCTACCCGATATGATTGAAATCGGTAGTTTCATTGGTTTAGCAGCAATGACAGGGTCAGAAATTACCATTAAAGATGCCGCAGTCAAAGAATTGGGAAATATTTTATCCGTCTTTCGACGAATGGGCATTCAAATGGATATTCAAGGAGACGATATTTATATTCCACCTCAAACACATTACGAGATCCAAACTTTTATTGATGGGTCAATTATGACCATTTATGATTCACCTTGGCCAGGATTTACGCCTGATTTGATGAGTATTATTTTAGTCATGGCAACACAGGCTAGAGGTAGTGTGTTGATTCATCAAAAGATGTTTGAGAGTCGCTTATTCTTTGTCGATAAATTGATTGATATGGGCGCTCAAATTATTCTTTGTGACCCACATAGAGCAACCGTTATTGGTTTGGATAGACGTTACGCATTAAAGGCAATAGAGATGACTTCGCCCGATATTCGAGCAGGTGTTTCTTTATTAATTGCAGCCATGTCTGCTAATGGAACTAGTGTTATTCATAATATTCAGCAAATTGACCGAGGGTATCAAAATATTGATAAACGATTAAACGCTTTAGGCGCAGATATTCAACGGGTGGTTATAGCTTAAAAACTGGTAGCACAGGCTTCAGCCTGTCCTGTTCAGCGACCTTTAGGTTGGTGCTGTATAGTTCAATTTTTCGTTTGGGTATTTTATCTAAACAAATCAAGGTCTAAAGACCTTGGAACGGAACAGACTAAAATCTGTGCTACCAGTTAAACATACCTGCTTGAATTGAGTTTCTATTGAAAAGAAAGTAAATAAGTTTTCGCAACTCGCACAACTATGGCTACTACCACAGAAAAAAAGATTTCAAAAAAAAAGAAAACCACTTTTAAAGGCGCACCCGAACAACAATTCATTGAGGTCATTAGCTCAAGGGTACATAATTTAAAAAATGTAACGGTTAAAATTCCTCGCAATAAATTAGTTGTAATAACAGGAATTAGTGGAAGCGGGAAATCGTCCCTTGCCTTTGATACGATTTATGCGGAAGGGCAGCGTCGATATATGGAAACTTTTTCTGCTTATGCTCGCCAGTTTATTGGGGAAATGGAACGACCTGATGTAGAAAAAATATTAGGTTTAAGTCCTGTAATTTCTATCGAGCAAAAAACGGTTGGTAGAAGCCCTCGTTCGACGGTAGGAACGATTACAGAAGTCTACGATTTCCTTCGTTTATTATATGCTCGAATTGGAGAAGCCCATTCTTATAAGACAGGGAAGAAGATGGTTAAATATACCGAGGAGCAAATTTTAGACCATATTTACCATCATTTTGCAGATAAAAAAGTATCTATTCTAGCGCCCGTCGTGAGAGGTAGAAAGGGGCATTATCGAGAATTATTTGACCATACTAGAAAACAAGGATATACCAAAGTAAGAGTAGATGGGGAAATTTTGGAATTAACTCCTCGCATGCAAGTAGACCGTTATAAGGTACACGATATTGAAGTGGTTATCGATCGCTTAAAAGTTACAGAAGAACGGAGAGAACGCCTAGTAGAGTCCTTGAAAACAGGAATGAAATTAGGCAATGGGTTGATTATGTTGATGGAAGGCGAAGCCAATGAAATTTACCCTTATAGTCGACATTTAATGGATGCCGATTCGGGTATTTCTTATGAAGAACCTTCTCCTAATACTTTCTCTTTTAACTCTCCTTATGGGTATTGTCTCAATTGTAAAGGCTTAGGAAAAGTAGATAAAGTAGATTTAGAAAAAGTCATGCCTGACAAAACTAAATCTATTGAAGAACAAGGTATTGTTCCCTTTGGAGAAGTGCGAGATACCATGAACTTTAAGCAATTAAAAGCCATTGCTAAAAAATATAAATTCACTTTTAAGACGCCTATTAAAGACATTCCAGAAGTCGCCTTAAATACCATTTTGTATGGCGGTGATGATAATGTAAAAGTGGATATTCGATATGGTAAAAAAGAATATAGTTATGATTTAGCTTTTGATGGGTTGGTTAAAATGTTGAGCCGTTGGTATGCAGATACCTCTTCGGAAAAGATTAGGCGCTGGGCAGAAGAGTTTATGATAGTCGATACTTGTCCAGAATGTGAAGGGCAGCGATTGAAAAAAGAATCGCTTCATTTCAAAATAAAAAACAAAAATATTTCGGATGTTTCTGAAATGGATTTAGTGCCTTTGAGTGAATGGTTAGCAGATATTGAAGATGATTTATCGGAAAGACAAGCGGTTATTGCCAAGGATATTTTAAAAGAATTGCGGTTACGATTAGGCTTTCTATTGCACGTTGGATTAACTTATTTATCGCTTAATCGACCTGCTAGAACCCTTTCTGGTGGAGAAGCGCAACGAATTCGATTAGCCACTCAAATTGGTTCTCAATTGACGGGCATTACTTATATTTTAGATGAGCCAAGTATTGGTTTACACCAAAGAGACAATCAAAAATTAATTGAAGCCTTACGGGAATTAGCAGAAATTGGCAATTCTGTCTTAGTAGTTGAGCATGATAAAGATATTATGTTGGCTTCTGATTATTTAATTGATTTAGGGCCAGGCGCAGGAAAATTTGGGGGAGAGTTAGTAGGAGAAGGGATTCCAAAAGATTTTATTAAAAATAAAACCATTACTGCCGAGTATCTAAATAATGTGCGACGCATAGCTATTCCTGAAAAGCGCCGAAAGGGGAGTGGGGAAAAAATAGTATTGAAAGGGGCAACAGGAAATAATTTAAAGAATGTAGATTTAACGATTCCATTAGGTACTTTTTGTTGTATTACAGGGGTTTCTGGTAGTGGAAAATCTACGTTAATTAATGAGACGCTTTACCCTATTTTGCGACAACATTTTTATAAAAGCAGAAAAAGACCACTTCCTTATAAATCTTTTAAAGGATTAGAACATTTAGACAAAGTTATCGAAATTGACCAGTCGCCAATTGGTCGAACCCCTCGGTCAAATCCAGCTACGTATACAGGGGTTTTTACTGAAATTAGGAAGTTATTTACCAAACACCCAGAATCTTTAATTAGAGGCTATAAAGCAGGGCGTTTTTCTTTCAATGTGAAAGGTGGACGTTGTGAAACTTGCCAAGGTGCAGGAAAGCGAGTCATTGAAATGAATTTCTTGCCTGATGTGCAAGTAGAATGCGAAACTTGTTTGGGCAGACGCTATAATCGGGAAACCTTAGAAGTTTTATACAAAGGAAAATCTATTTCTGATGTTTTAGACATGACAGTGGATGAAGCAGTTGTTTTCTTTGAGAATATTCCTAAGATTTATCGCAAAATGAAGACTTTGCAGGATGTTGGATTGGGCTATATATCTCTAGGACAACAAGCAACTACTTTATCAGGAGGAGAAGCACAACGAGTAAAATTATCTGAAGAATTATCCAAAAGAGCAACAGGAAAAACACTTTATATCTTAGATGAGCCGACAACGGGTTTGCATTTCCAAGATATTGAACATTTATTAACGGTGCTTAATAGATTGGTCGATAAGGGCAATACGATTGTGGTGATTGAGCATAATATGGATGTCGTCAAAGTCGCTGACCATATTGTGGATATTGGCCCAGAAGGTGGAAATGGTGGTGGAACGATTGTTTGTAAAGGAACACCTGAGCAAGTGGCTAAGCATAAAGGCAGTCATACCGCTCGGTTTTTGAAAGAAGAATTGTACTAAATTTAAGTGGCAGATAACTGGTAGCAAAGCCTTCAGGCTTTACTACCAGTTTTTTATTTTTAGATAAACATTATTATTTATATTAATTTTGTGCGTCACACAGACTTTTGTCTGTCATTCCTAACCATTCTCCAGCTTAAAATCTGGACTATATTTTAGACATGAAATCATTTTTGACCCTTGTGCTATCCTTAGTTTTTACAATCTGTGCTTTTAGTCAAATCCAATCTCCTGACGATTTTTTTCAAGAAAAATTAGGCAGTCATTTTTATCCACATCACTTGATTGTAGATTATTTTGAGCACGTTGCTGCCAATAGCCCGCAAGTAAAATTTGTGGAATATGGCAGAACCAATCAGAATAGACCACTAGTTTTAGCCTTCGTTTCTTCTGCAAAAAACATCACTAATTTAGAAGCAATTCGAACCAACAATTTAAAAAGAACAGGGTTAATAGAAGGGAAAGCGGACGAAGACAATCAAGCGATTGTTTGGTTGAGTTTTGCGGTACATGGTAATGAAGCTAGTTCGCCGAATGCAGCAGTTAAAACTTTGTATGAATTAACCAATGGAACGAATGAAGCTGCAGTTAAATGGTTAGAAAATACAGTTGTGATAATTGACCCAACGGTAAATCCAGATGGTTATTCTAGGTACACCGATTGGAATAGAAATGTTTCCAATAAAATACTGACCACCAATCCACTTTCCAGAGAACATCAAGAACCTTGGCCAGGAGGTCGAGTGAACCATTATCAATTTGATTTGAATAGAGATTGGGCATGGGCAACACAAGTAGAAAGTCAGCAAAGAATTCCATATTACCGACAATGGATGCCACATATTCACGTAGATTTCCACGAACAAGGACATAATAGCCCTTACTATTTCGCACCAGCTGCAGCACCTTATCACGAATACATTACGGGTTTTCAAAGAAGCTTTCAAACAGAAATTGGGAAGAATAATGCCAAATATTTTGACCGTGAAGGCTGGATGTATTTCACCAAGGAACGCTTTGATTTATTATATCCAAGTTATGGAGATACTTATCCAACTTTTAATGGGGGAATAGGAATGACTTATGAACAAGCAGGACATGGACGGGCAGGAAAAGGAATTGATTTAGCGAATGGGGATACTTTAAGATTAATTGATAGAATCAATCACCATACGACTACCGCTTTATCGACTATTGAAATGAGCTCAATAAATGCCAAGAGATTAGCAGAGAACTTTAGCAATTATTTTCAAAACACCGCTAAAAAACCAACAGGAAAATATACCACCTTTGTTATTACAGGTGATAACTCACTGGATAAAATTAAGCGCATTACTAAATTATTAGATTTACATCAAATCCAATATGGTAGAAGTACAAAGGGACAAAAGGTAAAAGCGCACGATTATGTAACTGGAAAAGAAACAGAAATTCGATTAAGTAGCAATGATTTAGTGATTAGTGCCCATCAGCCAATGTCTGTTTTAACACAGGTTTTGTTTGATCCAGAAACATTTGTAGAAGATTCTATTACTTATGACATTACTGCTTGGTCTTTGCCTTATGCACATGGCTTGAAAGCCTATGCAAGTACTCAAAAAATCCAACCAGATGCTTCTTACGATTTTGCGACACCAATGCCGCAAATGATAGATGACAATCCATACAGTTATATTTTTAAATGGGAATCTTTGGACGATGCGGCTTTCTTGGGCGCCATGATGAAAAAAGGAGTCAGAGTACGTTGCGCAAGTAATCCATTTACTATCAATAATCAGAAATACCCTTCAGGAACTTTGATTGTTAATCGAGCAGATAATAAACATGTTTCAGGTGGATTCAACCAAGCGGTTCAAGCAACAGCTTACGAATTTCAGCGAAAATTAACGACTACGCCAAGTGGATTTTCTCAAAGCGGGGCAGATTTTGGTTCTGCCCAAATGAATTTATTGGATGCCCCAAAAGTGTTGCTTGTATATGGTGATAAAGTTAGTACCAACTCTTATGGACAAGTATGGCATTATTTTGAAAACACCATTAAATATCCTTTTGTAGCAATCAAAAGCGACCAATTAAATAGTACCAACTTAGCAGATTTCAATACGGTTATTTTAACTGATGGACGTTATTCTGGCATTCCTGATAAATTAGGAGATTGGGTAAAAGGCGGCGGTAAAATAATCGCTATGGGTAGTGCTATCCGAAGTATAGCAGGCAAAACAGGCTTTAAAATCAAAAGTAAAGACGCAGATAAGAAAAAAGCAGATACTCTGGCAGCCAAAGTAAAAAAATATGCTGACCAAGAAAGAAATTTTATCAAAAGCTTTATTCCTGGCGCTATTTTTAAAACCAAAGTGGATAATACACATCCATTAGCTTATGGTTTACCCGATTATTATTTTACACTAAAAACAACAAATCGTAACTACGAAGTCAGTGAAGATTTGTGGAATGTTGGGTATATCGATAAACAACCAATGTCTATGGGTTTTGTGGGGTCGAAAGCGATGAAGCAAGTAGAAGAATCAGTTGTTTTGGCTGCGCAATCTATGGGACGAGGGAATGTGGTTTATCTAGTGGATAATCCTTTGTATCGGGCTTTTTGGGAACAAGGGGCTTTTGTGATGGGAAATGCTATTTTTTTGGTGGATTAGCAAAATAAAAACAAAGGAAAAGAAACGCTCTAAAGTTAATAGTGTGTGTTGGTACTTATTCTCTTTAACCTTAACTTTGGGAACAAATCCAGAAAATTTAAAGCATTTATTACCATGAAAAAAATTGCGATTACTTTAGTAGCTTTATTTACAATTAGTTGTTTAGCTATTAGTCAAAGTATTATTGTCAGCGAAACGCCTGCTATTACCCAATTGGTAGAAAAGCATATCGAGTTGAATCGAGCTAAGTTAACGATAGATGGTTGGCGGATTCAATTATTTGCAACGACAGATAGAAGTAAATTAGAAGGCGCAAGAGGCACTTTTATTAATCGCTACCCAAATATTCCCGTAGATTGGGTGCATGCAAGTCCTTGGTATAGACTAAGAGCAGGTGCATTTGCGACTAAATTAGAAGCGACAAGAATGCTTAATAGTTTGAAAATATATTATCCTGATGCTTATCTGGCAAAAGATAAAATTAAGACAGCGGAATTATTAAATTCTAGGATTTAAGAACTTATCAATGTGCTGTTGCGGGTTATCAATTTCTTGTTAACTCGCAATTTGCAACTCGTAAAATATGAAATTTACACCAACTGGTATTAATCGTGGCTTAGATTGGACGACCTTTTCGCTATACTTATGTTTAGTATTGGTAGGCTGGCTAATGATTTTTACGGTCGGTTATGAGGAAGGGTATCACGGTATAAATGATTTCTTAAGTAGGCCGGTAGGTAAGCAGACGATTTGGATAGGACTTTCATTTTTAGGTATGTTTTTACTGTATTTTATCGACTGGAAATTTTTTCAAACCTTTTCTTATTTGTTTTATATCATAGGACTTGTCCTCTTGATTTTAGTTCTTTTCTTTGGTAAAAAGATAAATGGCGCTAATTCTTGGTTTTTTTTAGGCGGTATATCTTTCCAACCTTCAGAGTTGGCTAAATTAGGTACTTGTTTAGCCTTGAGTAGTTATTTAAGTTCTTTTAGCACTTCCATGGAAGTTTTTAAACACCAAGTAATTGCAGTTGGATTATTTGTTGTACCCATGTTTTTAATATTATTACAACCTGATGCTGGCTCTGCTTTAGTTTTTACTTCCTTCATGATTGTATTATATCGTGCAGGATTAAGTGCTAATATCTATATCATTGGTGCATTTGTGGGTACTGTTTTCATTTTGGCGCTAATGTTTCCTCCCTTAAACATTATATTAGGCTTAACCTTAGTGATGATACTTGCGCTGTCATTAGGTTTTAAAAAGAAGAGAGACCCTATTTTAATAACTTTAGTAGTAGCTGCAGGAACAATTTATTTAACAATAATAGAATTGATACAATATGCATTACCGCTTGCATTGATTGTTTTTGCTGCTTATAGTTGGTTGGAATGGCAAAATAGAAAAGAGCGACTTGTAATGGTTTTATTAGGAGGGCTAATGATAGGGAGTGTACTTGTTTTTACCGCTAGTTATGCTTTTAATAACATTCTGGAAAAACATCAACAAGAACGAATTAATGTGTGGTTGAATCCAGGGAAAAGTGACCCTAGAGGCGCATTATATAATGTAAATCAATCAAAAATGGCGATTGGTTCTGGAGGGGCACAAGGAAAAGGTTTTTTGAAAGGTGTCATGACTAAATTAGAATATGTACCAGAGCAATTTACAGATTTTATTTTTTGCACCATAGGAGAAGAACAAGGTTTTGCAGGTAGTTTTTCTATTATGGTTTTATTTTTTTTACTACTCTATAGATTAGTCATGATTGCTGAACGGCAACGCTCGAACTTTTCTCGCTTTTATTGTTACGGAATCGCAGGCATTTTATTTATCCACTTTTTTATTAACATTGGGATGACGATGGGATTAATGCCCATTATTGGGATTCCATTACCCTTTATTAGTAAGGGTGGGTCTTCTTTATTAATTTTTTCCTTGATGATTGGTTTGGTGCTAAAATTAGATAGTAATCGGTTTAGGATATAAATAATTATTTAGAATAGAGCGCAGAGATTACAGAAAAGAGACATCAAACGAAATAATAATCATTCTCTCCATAAATATTTCCCTATTTTTGCTAGATGAAGTTTACGATATCACATACGACTAAAGATTCTGCTGCTCGTGCAGGAGTTATTGAGACCGACCATGGTAATATTCAAACACCTATATTTATGCCTGTTGGTACGGCAGGTACGGTAAAAGGTATCCATCAACATGAATTACATAATGAGATTAAAGCACAAATAATTTTAGGTAATACTTATCATTTATACCTTCGACCAGGGATTGACATTATACAAAAAGGAGGAGGTATCCATAAATTTAATGGCTGGAATAAACCTATTCTAACAGATAGTGGAGGCTATCAAGTTTATTCCTTAAGTGGTCGCCGAAAAATAAAAGAAGAAGGGGTCACTTTTGCTTCTCATATTGATGGCTCTAAACATTTTTTTAGCCCTGAAAGAGCCATCGATATACAGCGAACAATTGGCGCAGATATTATTATGGCTTTTGATGAATGTACGCCTTATCCCTGTGATTATCACTATGCTAAAAGGTCGATGAAGATGACTCATCGTTGGTTAAAAAGATGTATTAAGCATTTTGATAGTACAGAACCTCATTATGGATATAACCAGACATTCTTTCCAATAGTACAAGGAAGTACTTATCGTGATTTGCGAAAAATATCAGCAGAAGTAATTGCGGAAGCAGACCAACCCGCTAATGCCATTGGTGGATTGTCTGTAGGAGAACCAGCAGAAGAAATGTATGAAATGACGGAATTGGTTTGTGGTATTTTACCTAAAGATAAACCTCGGTATTTAATGGGTGTTGGAACGCCTGCTAATCTTTTAGAGTGTATTGATTTAGGAGTAGATATGTTTGATTGTGTCTTACCTTCTCGAAATGCGAGACATGGTTTATTGTACACGAAAGAAGGATTTATGAATTTTAAAAATGCAAAATGGAAAGACGACTTTTCTCTAATAGATGAAAATAGCACCTGTTCTACTAGCCGTTTTTACACAAAAGCATATTTAAGACATCTCATTACGACTAAAGAATTACTAGGCGCTCAAATTGCGACTTTACATAACCTAACCTTTTATTTATGGCTAACAGGAGAAGCAAGGAGACAGATTGAACAAGGGACATTTAAAACATGGAAGACAGAAATGGTTGAGAAAGTACAAAGGAGGTTATAAGAATAGCCAACCGTAATTAATCCACTGCTAAAGAAAAAATAATGAAAGCCATTATCCCAGTAGCTGGCGCAGGAACGCGCTTAAGACCATTAACTTATACACAACCTAAACCGCTTATTCCTATTGCTGGTAAGCCCATTATTTCTTTCATTATCGACCAATTGGTATCGGTTGGGATAACAGAATTTGTTTTTATCATTGGTTATTTAGGGGAAAAAATAAAATTATATGTAGAAGAACAATATCCTGATTTAGAAAAGGAATTTGTTTTTCAAAAAGAAAGATATGGTTCAGGACATGCTATTTGGAGTGCACGAAAGGTATTGAAAGGAGTAGATGAAGCAATTATTGTTTTTGGAGATTCTATTCTAGATATCGACTTTAAAGCATTTATGGCGACCAAGCATTCTTGTTTAGCTATCCGAAAAGTAGTAGACCCTAGAGATTTTGGGGTAGTTGAATTTGATGATAAAGATAAGGTCGTTCGATTGGTTGAAAAACCTAGAATTCCTAAATCTAACATGGCTATGGTTGGTTTGTATAAAGTTAAAGAATTGCCTTTATTATTAAAATCCCTAAGTCATAATATTAAGAATAATATCAGAACGGGAGAAGAATTTCCATTAACAGATGGTTTAATGAGAATGATAGAAAAAGGAGTGCCTTTTAGTACGATAGGTGTAAATAGTTGGTATGATTGTGGAAAAATTTCTATTCTGCTGGAAACGAATGCTACACTTTTAGACAAAAAAGGATATGCTTCTGCAAATTTACCGCCTTATGATAATACCATTATCATCAATCCTGTCAGTATAGGAAAAGATTGTGAACTTAGAAATTCTATTATTGGTCCTCACGTAACAATAGGAGAAAATACTAAAATAAGTTATTCCATTGTAAAAAATTCTATCATAGGAAACTATGCCGCCATTAAAGAAGTGATTTTACAGAATTCTGTAGTCGGTAATGATGCAGGGATTACGGGGTTGCGACAAAGCCTAAACATTGGAGATAATACGGAAATTGATTTTAGCTAAAAGTTAAAATATTAAAAAAAAAGTGTCTATTGACGCACAGAATCGTCTTAATAACGTTGTGTAGGTATAAAGAGCAGATATATTTTACTTTTTATAAAAACAACAAGGTTATTTTTCAAACAAAAATTAAAAAGATGAAAAAGAAATTTCAACTCGTTTTTTTATTATTAATATCCATACTAACTATAACTTTCGCCCAAGTTTCTGAGGAAGAGAAAGCAATGAGTCAAGGTATTCATAATGCAGTAGTTGTGAATATTCCAACCACCACGACTAAAATTGCCGAAAAAGTATGGAAAAATTATGCTAAACAATTTAAGGGAAAAACGAAGAAGAATAGAAAAGCAGAAGAATGGAAAACGACTGGTGGGAAAATTGCTGGAATTGGAGGTTCAGAACCTTTAACAATTTATACACAAATACAAAGTAATAATGAAGATGTAGAATTATCGCTTTGGATTCCAATGACTGAAAGCTATTTATCAGCTACAGATTACCCAGATGCTTATGAAGAAGCTGAGAAATTATTAAATGAATATGCTTTAGAGGTTAGGATAGAAACAGTCAAACAAGAATTGAATGGAGAAGAAAAATCTTTAAGTAAACTAGAGAAAGATTTAAAAAAATTAAAGAAAGATAATGAAGAATATCACAAGAATATAAAAAATGCGGAAAAGGACATTGAAAATTCAGAAAAAGGATTAGTTCAAAATGCAGAAGATCAGCAAATAGCCGTTAAAAATGTTCGAATAGCCGAAGATTTTTTCGCTATACAAAAGGATAGTTTAGAAGAAATGCTATCAAATGTTACTTCTAAAGGAGAAAAAAAGACGCTTAAAAAATCCATTAGAGGAGAAGAAAAAAAGGTAAAAGGAGTTAAGAGCATACAGAAAAAGGAAGAAAAAGAAGAAAAGAAATTGAGAAGAACCATAGAAAATGCAAAGAAGACAATAAAAGAATCGAAAGAAAAAATCGTTACCAATGAGAAAGATCAAGAGAATAAGGTAACCGAAATTGCAAAGCAAAAAGAAGTCGTAGAAGAAGTAGAAAGTCGATTAAAGCGATTATATGACTATAAATAGTAGCCTGTAAACTGCTGCTATGAAAGATTTAAAAAAAGCCTCTTATGTATTGTAACATAAGAGGCTTTATTATTTGTAGTTTTAGTTAAACTTACTTATTTCATGCTTGAATTAATTCAAGCAGAATGTTGATAATGAGCAGGCTTATTTATCGCCTTCTACCACCGCCATGACTTCTTCGCTTATTAGAATAACGATCTCCCCCTCTGTGGTCTCGGTCGTTTCTATCTCCACGATCGCGGTAATCTCGGTCACCTCGATAGTCTCTATCACTGCTTTTCTTTCGCTTTCTAGCATCTGCTAAATTATCGATAGATATTTCTTCTGCTAGTATTAATTTACCTTCAGAAAGCGACAACAAATCGTTCTTAATGACTTCATCACTCACAAAGTGCTCTCTATTCCAGGTCTTATAAGCTAACTTCATATAAGAACCAATCACTTTAGTAAAGCCTGCCCTAATGGGACCTTCTTCCATTGTAACCGCTTTTTTTATGAGTTGCGTAACATTATTTCCATAATGTCTAAACCTAGCCACAGATTTTGGATACGGCACTATTTCAGGTCGTTTCTTTATATCTTCAGGCGTAGGAATAATACCACTTGGAGGCGTTACTTTTAAATCATATTCTGCAATTCTAAAGATATGTTTCCACAATTTTTCTTTATAATCTTCAATATTTCGATTCTGCGGATGCATTTGATACATTAAATCAATCATTCTTTCTACAAAAGCCTGCCTCAACTCATCATCTTCTATGGTCTTCGAATGAAGGATTAACCGTTGGACATTTCGTCCATATTCAGGAATAACTAATAATTCTCTTTGAGAATTGTATTCCATATTTAAAGCATTATCTATCATCATATCTTTAGTGATTAATTCTGTATTAGCTACCTTATTCCACAGTTACCGATTTAGCTAAATTTCTAGGTTGGTCAACGTTACAACCTCGCATAACCGCAATGTGATAAGATAATAATTGAAGCGGGATAGAGGCAATTAAAGGTGTTAGAGGCTCTTCCGTTTCAGGTATTTCAATTGTATAATCTGCTATTTTGCTAATTTCTTTATCGCCTTTTGCAACGATAGCAATGACGACTCCTTTTCTAGCCTTAACTTCTTGAACATTACTAGCAATCTTTTCATAAGCACTTTTATTAGTAGCAATGACGACGACTGGCATGTTTTCATCTATTAAAGCAATAGGGCCATGCTTCATTTCGGCAGCAGGATAGCCTTCGGCGTGGATATAAGAAATTTCTTTTAATTTCAAGGCACCTTCTAAGGCAATAGGGAAATTATATCCTCGTCCTAAGTATAACGCATTAGGTGCATCTTTAATTTCACCCGCAATATACTGTATTTGTGAGTTGATGGCTAATACTTCACCTACCTTTTCTGGAATTTTAGCTAATTCTGTTACTAATTGATTAAAATAAGCATCAGAAATGGTTTTTTTCTCCTTAGCAAACATTAATGCTAACATAGTCAATAGCGTGACTTGTCCAGTAAAAGCTTTGGTAGAAGCAACGCCAATTTCTGGACCAACATGTATGTAACAACCCGCATCTGTAAATCTAGCAATAGAAGAACCTACCACATTAACGATGCCAAAAGTAGCAGCGCCTCTTTCTTTAGCTAACTTCAAAGCAGCCAGCGTATCCGCAGTTTCGCCAGATTGAGAAATTGCAATTACTACATCTTTTTCTGTAATAACAGGGTTTCTATATCGGAATTCAGAAGCATATTCTACTTCTACAGGAATTCGCACTAAATCCTCAAATAAATATTCCGCAATTAAACCTGCATGCCAAGATGTTCCACAACTAACGATGATAAATCTATCCGCATTGAGCATTTTTTCTTGCAGTTGTTTTACGCCCCCTAAACTTACCCAACCTTCTTCTGCGTTCAACCTACCCCTCATACATTCCGCAATCGTATGTGGTTGCTCATTTATTTCTTTTAACATGAAATAATCATACCCTCCTTTTTCCAAGGCTTCAATCTCCATTTCCAATTCTTGGATAAATGGTGTTTGCAATTCATTATTAATGGACATAATAGAAATCTCTCCATTCCTTTTTACCGTTACGATCTCTTCGTCTTTTATATAAATTACTTTTTTAGTATACTCAACAATTGGTGTGCCATCAGACGCTAAATAAAATTCATCCTCTCCAATTCCAACGACCAAAGGACTGGACATACGAGCTGCTACTAATTTGTCAGGTTCATTTCTATCCATTACCACGATAGCATAAGCACCAACAACTTTAGTTAAAGCAATTCTAACAGCTTCCTCTAGAGAGAGACCATCTGCGTTTTGGACTTCTTCTATTAAGTTAACTAATACTTCCGTATCTGTCTCACTTTTAAAAGTATGCCCTAATTTTTTTAGTGCTTCTTTTAGTACTGCATAATTTTCAATAATGCCATTATGCACCAAAGTTAAGCGACCACTACTTGAAGTATGTGGATGGGCGTTGGTATCATCTGGTTTTCCATGAGTTGCCCATCGGGTATGTCCAATTCCAATTGTTCCATGCGTTGATTTTTGGTCAACAAAATTTTCCAATTCTTGGACCTTACCTTTTCTTTTGTAAACGTTTAGTTTTCCATTTAGAAGTGCAACACCTGCACTATCATACCCTCTGTATTCTAATCTTTTGAGTCCTTTAATTAGAATTGGATATGCTTCTTTTTTGCCTAAATAAGCTACAATGCCACACATAATGTTGGGGATTATTTGGTTTAAAAATATTTTGTTAATGAAAGTGTATAGAAGGAGAAACAACCACTATTTAGCCTTAAGTGTTTTTGCTAGGAGATTAATTGTACGTATGTTATCTAAATTATACTAGATTAGAACCAAAATGATTCATGTTAATAAGTACTTTACTAAAAAAATTAGATAACGAAATAAGTAGATGAAAAAGATAACTTCGTAATAGTTATCTTTGAGGGGATGGTAAAGTTAAATTGAGAGGTGGTGTTTTCTGAGTTCCTGCTACAAATATAAGTAAGATAGCGTTAAAAAGAAAGGTTCTACTTCTTTTTAACGCTATCTATAAAAAATAGTGTTATTTTCTGTCTTACAATTCAGTATAGGTTAAGTTTAATTTTAATGGATGGACAGGATGGTTTGGCCCGTAAAAGATAACCCTAGAAGGGTCTGAGGGTTTAGGAGGTAATTGAAAATAAAAACTAGTTTGTTCTACACCTGATGAAAGATTAAATCCATTTGCTGAAGTACCTTCTATAATTTGTTGAAAATAACCTGAAATATTTATTTTATATTTAGTAAGTGTAACGCCATTTTGAGTTTCAACAACAGGAATACCTCCAAAAACTTCTGTTCTAATAGATGTATTTGCAAAAAGCGCTGATCGAACATCAGATAAAATTTCCTTATCGTCATTAGCTAATAGAGAAGCGACTATTTGTTGAGTTAAGGGATAAAGGGTATCTTCACCAATAGTAGCTACGGTTAGTTCTAATTCTGCTTTATTGACGACAATGTTTTCTAATCCATCTAATTTCGGAAAAGTTATTTCTGTATTAGCGCCTGCCATTCCTTGAAGGAATAATAAGCTATCTGAACCGTTAGTTATAAAGGGTTCAACAAAAGAACCTGCTTGATTTTTAGTAAAACTTAATGCTCTTGCATTCCCCGCATTGAAATCAAGTTGGAATTCTTTAAGTTCTCCACCAGCTTTATAATAAAGGCTAATTCGGCTAATCGTATTGCTGAAATCAAAACTTAATAAACCAGAATTGGTAGCTGCTATTGGGCGGATATGTATTCCTTTAAAGGCATTTTGAAAAGCTACATCACCTTGATAAATAGCCGTATCACCAAATATTGCAGTTAGTTCATCGGAATTCAAATGAATTCTTACATGTGGATCTGCCGAGAGTGTATCCCCATCAACGTTATTAGTCGTATATTCTCGAATCATTACTCGCTCATCAAAAGCAGGAATGAAATTAAGTGAACCAATTGCTGTCTCTCCAGTTAGAAAAGTCTGATCAGAAAAATAATCAGCTATATTTGACATATCTTCTGCTATTTGGTAAACTTCTAACCCATATTCCTCCGCTATATTTCCATATCCTCCGAGTGTATCATAAGCTAAACTAAGGACAATGGAGTCAAAAGTTCTAATGTCAAAACTAGGAGGAATTTGGGCACCTAAAGCAATTTGTGTGTAAATACTAGCTTCTGTTATGCCCATTAGAGGGTCTTTAAAATTACCAAACAAATGTCTGGTTAATTGTAAAGCAGCAAATGGACTATAAGTTTGAAGAGCTGTACCATCAAATGATTTTGCTTGGATGGGAACTTCATCAGTAAATTGCAAATTAGCTTGATCCTCTTCTAATAACTCTGAGCCAATTAAAGCGGGGTCAGAACACGAAAAAAAAACGGCAAATGCCAGTAATATGAATAATTGAAAACTTTTATACTTCATTTTTTTGCTAATAAATTCGATTATCGGATGAATCCTCTTCCTTTTTGAAAGGTTCATTCATTGAAAAAGTACACAATGGTACTGCTTATTTTTATTTTAATAGCTAATTCACGCTAATCTTAAAATAAGATTAACATAGCTTGGAGGCTAGATACTGGATAACTTATAATTGGGTTATGTTTTAAAATGGAGTTGTTAGTATCGCCTAAAAATAAAACGAGGAATAATGATGCTTATTGAATGCTCATTATTCCTCGTCTAAATAAATATGTATTAATATCCGCTAGGATACAGTTTCTTCTTGTTCTAGTAATGATTTGTAAAAGTTGACATAAGCGGACAAGTATGCTTCAGGACTTTGATACTCTAAAACAGGCTTACCTTGTTCTTTTACCGTATCTACAATATCATCTTCATATCCTTCACTTCCAATAATCAATGCATCTGAAAATGCGACTGCTCCATTTAATAAAGAAATTTCATCTGTACCAAAAGATGCTAAGTCTGCTGCTTCTAAATCGTTAATAGAGGCTTTTGTAATGAAATTCTCTGAGAAAACATTGGCTACTTGATTAAAATAAACGGAAGTAATTACCTTTGAATCTTGGAATAAAGGCTCAGATTTATAAGCCGTCTTCAAGTAAAGTGGGAGTAAACTAGTCATCCAACCATGACAATGGACTATATCTGGTGCCCATCCAAATTTCTTTACCGTTTCAATGACTCCTTTACAGAAGAAAATCATTCTGTCAGGATTATCTTTAAAAGCATTGCCATCAGCATCCTCGAAAGTGGCTTTACGCTTAAAGAAATCTTCGTTATCAAGGAAGTAAACTTGCATTCTCGCACCTTGGACAGAAGCAACTTTAATGATTAAAGGAAAGTCATCATCATCAACAATGATATTCATTCCTGAGAGACGAACTACTTCATGAAGGCGATGTCTGCGCTCATTAATAGTTCCAAACTTTGGCATTAAAATTCTAATTTCCATGCCTTGTTCCTGAATATGCTGGGGTAATCTTCTTGCAATTTCAGAAATTTCAGAAGCGACCGTGTATGGATTCATCTCCTGGGTTACAATCAAAACCTTCGTCTTACTCATTCAAACCAATTATTTAATTGAACAAATGCGGTTTCTCAAAAGTCTTTATTCCAATAAAGTGTCAACCTTTGATGAACCAAGTACTGCTTAAAAAATTCAAGTTTAGGATATAAATTCAAAACCAAAGGCTCTTAAAGTGTTATTGAGTTTCAATTTTATCATTGTATTTGAATTTTTTGTTGCTGTTGTAAATGACTTTTCTTACAAATATTGGGCTTTTAACACATTTGTTACCCCAAATTTTAGTTCATCTCATTTCAAACAGGAATGCAAAAATAGCATAAAAAAGGCACTTTTGGCTAGTTTCTGCCTGTCAAAATGCGTTAAACTCTAGTTAATAGACCGTTTTGGGGTAGCTTTTAATCGAAATGATGCTTTTTTACAATTCATTTCCTCATTTTTGCAGCAAGATTTATTTTCTAACACTCAAAAAATAAAGACAAATTTCCCTATGCTATTACTTAAAAGTGTTGAAGAACTACAGATAGTTCTTCAAAAAAAACGACAAAAGGGATTAAAGATTGGTTTTGCGCCTACCATGGGTGCTTTACATCAAGGACATGCTTCTCTAATTAAAAAAGCGAAGTTAGAGAACGATATTTGTGTATGCTGTATCTTTGTCAATCCTACTCAATTTAATGATTCTAAAGATTTAGATAAATATCCTCGGACAGAGGGAAAAGATATTAAAATATTAGTAGGTTTGGATAATGATGTGCTGTTCTATCCGACTGTTGATGCAGTTTACCCTAAAGACCTACATATCCCAATTTTTGATTTTGGGCAAGTAGACAAAGTAATGGAAGGTAAATTTCGACCGGGGCATTTTGATGGGGTTGTAGAAGTAGTCTATCGACTAATAGATATTGTGCAACCAGATAGATTATATATGGGCCAAAAGGATTTTCAGCAATTTACGTTGATTCAGCACATGTTACAGCAAATGCAGTCTAGTACTAAACTAGTCGTTTGCCCAATTATTAGAGAGGTAGATGGCTTAGCCTTAAGTTCTAGAAATGTGAGACTAACTCCCGAAAATAGACAAAATGCACCTATTATTTCTGAAATTTTACATGGCCTGAATGATTGGTTGACTAATGGGGGATCTATCAAAGAGGCAGAAGCAAAAGCAATTACTCAATTAAACGAAATGCCTGATTTTAGACCAGAATATTTAGAAATTGTCGATGGATATACTTTACAGCCGATTGAGCAAATGGAAGATTCCGATTATGTAGTTGTTTGTACGGCTGTATGGGCAGGAGGTGTTCGATTGATTGATAATGTTATTTTGAAGGGAGGTCAACAAAAATAAAATGGAAGCTTAAATAAACGCAAGATATAGGAGATACCTAATTAAACGATAAAGAAATTTGGAAAGAATAATCGGCAGATACGAAGGAAAAGAAAAAGGACCATTACTGATTTGTCTAGGAAGCATTCATGGCAATGAACCTGCTGGTACAAAAGCATTAGAATTAATGTTTAAAATGCTAGAAGTCGAACCTATTACAAACCCTAGTTTTAATTTTAAGGGTAGATTATTAGGGGTAAGAGGTAACTTAAGAGCTATTCAAGCAGGTAAGAGATATTTAGAAAAAGACCTAAACCGACAATGGACAGTAGCTAATGTCAATCGAGTGATGCTAGCTGATAAATCCAACTTAAGAGCAGAAGATTTGGAGATTCGAGAAATTATGGATTTGATTAATGCTGAAATAGCAGCTTATCAACCCGAAAAAATAGTTCTTTTAGATTTACATACAACTACAGCTTTTGGCGGTATTTTTACGGTCGTTACAGATGATGTGGAAAGCTTAAAAATAGGAATTGAATTACATGCGCCTGTTATTAGAGGTTTACTCAAGGAGGTTAAGGGCACTTTGCTACATTATTTTAATCAAGAAAATATAGGTGTCCCTACAGTTGCTGTTTGTTTTGAATCTGGGCAACATAATGAACAATTATCGATTAATCGAGCGATTGCTGCTATTACCAATTGCATGCGAACGATTGGGTGTGTTCGTGCAGCCGATGTCGAAAACCAGCATGATCAATTATTAATGGAATTTTCTAAAGGTTTGCCAAAAGTGTCTCAATTAATTATGACCCATTCTATTGGAGAGACCGATGAATTTGTGATGCGGTCAGGGTACAAAAATTTTCAAACCGTTAAAGAAGGTGAAGCGGTAGCAGATGATAGAAAAGGCCCTATTATAATTAAGAAAGATAGCTTATTATTAATGCCCCTTTACCAAAAGCAAGGAAATGATGGCTTCTTTTTAATTGAGTCCGTAGATACCGAATTTGGATTATAGCATAAAAAAGGCGGTTTGTATATTTTATTAAAATACAAACCGCCTTTTTATAATATCTTTTATTTCCTAAAAAAACTAGTAAACCTTTTCGACAATTCGTTTGATTGTGTCCACATCTCCCATTGTATAATAATGCAAACAAGGAGCACCTTTGGCTTTTAGTTCTTTAGATTGATGAATCAACCATTCAACACCTACTTCCTTTCTAGCTTTTCCATCCTTAGCGGCTACAATTGCGGCTGCTAATTCTTGAGGTAAATCCAAATGAAATAATCTTGGAATTGAATTTAGTTGATATTTCTTGGTTAATGGCTTAAGTCCTGGCACAATTGGTACATTAATACCCATTGCCCTGCATTTATCTACAAATTCAAAATAGTACTTATTATCAAAAAACATTTGGGTGACGATATAATTCGCTCCAGCATCTACTTTTTGTTTGGCAAATGCTAAATCACTTTCTAAATTTGGCGCTTCAAAATGTTTTTCTGGATAACCTGCTATACCGATGCAAAAATTGGTTTTTTCTCCATTTTCAATATTATCATCTAAATATTTTCCATTGTTCATATCCTCAATCTGCTTCACCATATCTATTGCATAAGGATGTCCGTCTTTTTCTGGAATAAATTTACCATCAAATTTTCTTGCATCGCCTCTTAATGCTAAGACATTATTAATATCGAGAAAATTTAAATCAATTAATACATTTTCCGTTTCTTCTTTCGTAAAACCACCGCAAATTAAATGAGGCACTGCATCTACGCCATAGCGGTGCATAATAGCTGCACAAATACCTACTGTCCCAGGTCGTTTGCGAATGGCTGTTTTTTCATAATAGCCCGTTGTTTTTTTGACATAAACAAATTCCTCTCGGTGATAAGTAACATCAATGAAAGGTGGTTTAAATTCCATTAAAGGGTCTAAAGTATCAAAAATAGCTTTCATACTTCCTCCTTTCAGTGGAGGTAATACTTCAAAAGAGATTAGCGTATTGCCGTTGGCGTTATCAAAATAGTCTGTTACTTTCATGATGATTTTTTAACAAAAAAATAGTTCAGTTCTGATTTTTGAAATTTAGCCTATGGTTGGTTAAAGAGAAGGATTGAATTAGTGATTAATTCTTCTCAAGTATTTATTTAAGTTCGCAAAGATAAGGAATTCCTTTTTTTGTATTGACTGATTTCAGTCAAAAGTATCCTTTCTACAAAACCATTCTTTATTCATAAGTCTTATTCCTAAGATTGTTTCATTTTTGTATAATTCCTTTTTTAGAAAAATAATTCCGTATCCAATTAAATTCCTTTACTTTTCACTTCACAGCTCGTTTGGGTAAACTATCTTTGTGCCTTCTTTCAACTATAATTCAGATAACTATTTTAGAATATCCTTTTAATAACCATTCAAATGAATATTTTAATTCTTGGAAGCGGCGGTAGAGAACACACTTTCGCATGGAAAATTAGCCAAAGTTCACTCTGTAATCAAATATATATTGCGCCTGGTAATGCGGGAACTCAACAACATGGGACTAATGTAGCTATCAATCCTATGGATTTTGAAGCCGTTAAAAAGCTAACCATTGATAAAAATATCAACCTAGTTTTAGTTGGACCAGAAGCACCTCTAGTAGCAGGTATATATGACTTCTTCAAAAAAGATGCTGATTTGCAAGATATACCCGTCATTGGGCCATCTGCTAAAGGGGCGCAATTAGAAGGTAGTAAGGCATTTTCTAAAGCTTTTATGGCGAAAAGAAATATTCCTACCGCAGGTTATCGAGAATTTACCCAAGCAACGATTCAAGAAGGACTGGCTTATATTAATCAACAAACACCACCAATCGTTTTAAAAGCAGACGGATTGGCGGCAGGAAAAGGGGTACTGATTTTGAATGATGTGGAGGAAGCAAAAATGGAATTTTCTGCGATGTTGGATGGTAAGTTTGGGGCAGCCAGTGAAAAAGTGGTCATTGAAGATTTTTTAGATGGTATTGAATTTTCAGTTTTTGTCTTGACCGATGGTAAAGATTATAAAGTCCTACCAATTGCTAAAGATTATAAACGTATTGGTGAAGCCGATACTGGATTAAATACGGGAGGAATGGGCGCAATTTCACCTGTTCCTTTTGTGGATGAGGTATTAATGCAAAAAGTAACCCAACGCATTATTATTCCAACGGTCAAAGGAATAGCAGCAGATGAATTAGATTATAAAGGATTTGTTTTTATTGGCTTGATTAAAGTTGGAGATGAACCTTATGTTATCGAATATAATTGCCGAATGGGTGACCCTGAAACGGAAGTCGTTTTACCTCGATTAGAAAATGACCTGTTGGAATTATTAGTCGCTTTAGCGGAAGGGAAATTGAATGAAATAGATATTAAAATTTCTGAAAAAGCAGCAACGACGATTATGTTAGTTTCTGGTGGTTATCCAGAAACTTATGAGAAGGGTAAAGTAATAACGGGTTTTAATAAAGTGACAGATAGTATTTTGTTTCATGCGGGGACTAAGCAAGCAGGCGACGATATAGTAACCAACGGCGGTCGGGTTTTGGCGATTACTTCTTATGGCGATGATTTTAAATCAGCTTTAGCTATTTCTAATAAGAATGCAAATTTGATTGAATTTGATAAAAAGAATTATCGGACTGATATTGGGTTTGATTTGTAATTCAGTTTCAAATATTTAAATGAATAATAAACGCTTGCCAATTAGCTGATTATCATAACTGGCAACGGTTAACTGGCAACTGGAAAATGACTTATTCCATTCAACATATTTTAGAAATCATAAATGGCCAATTATTAAATAATGTCTTATTGGATACACCAATAGAACGCTTACTTTTTGATTCTAGACAGTTAGTTTTCCCTAAACGCACCTTATTTTTTGCGTTTAAAAGTAATCGACAAGACGGACATCAATTTATTTCGGAATTATATAAACAGGGGGTCAGAAATTTTATTATTACCCAAAAAATAGAACCTAAAGCCTTTCCAAAAGCTAATTTTATTTTTGTTAAAAATAGTATTAATGCGCTCCAAAAATTAGTGACCTACCATCGGCAGCAATTTTCTTTCCCTATTATTGGTGTTACAGGAAGCAATGGAAAAACCATTGTCAAAGAATGGCTTTTTCAATTATTAAACCCTGATTTTAAAATCGCTAGAAATCCTGGTAGTTATAATTCACAAATTGGTGTGCCACTTTCTGTCTGGCAATTAGGGGAGACGCATAATTTAGGCATTTTTGAGGCGGGTATTTCTCAGACCAAGGAAATGAAAAAAATTGCTACGGTCATTAATTGTACCATTGGCATTTTTACCAATATTGGAGAAGCGCATAATGAAGGTTTTGTCTCTAAAAAGCAAAAAATAAAAGAAAAAATAAAACTATTCAAACACGCTGATACGGTTATTTACTGCCGAGATAATAAATTGATAGACAGATTGTTCCAAAAAAAGAAACAAAAAGAAAAATTATTTACTTGGTCAGCTAAAAAGAAAGCGGATTTACAAATTCTAACTATTAAAAAAGAAGCTACTAAAACAATTATTACGGCACTTTATAAAAACCAATCTTTTTCTTTTGCTATTCCTTTTATTGATGCTGCTGCTATAGAAAATGCTATTCATTGTTGTGCGACCATGCTGCTACTAGAAATTTCTTTTGAGCATATTCAAAAAAGAATGCTGCTTTTAGAAGCAGTATCGATGCGACTGGAATTAAAGGAAGGCATCAATAATTGTACGATTATTAATGATAGCTATAATTCAGATTTAACTTCTTTAGAACTAGCCTTAAATTTTGCAGCAAAACGGACGGGTACTAAACAGTTAATCCTATTCCTTTCAGATATTTTACAAACTGGTTTATCTGCTGAGGTTTTATATGAAAAAGTAGCAAAATTGATACTAGCCAAGAAAGTGAATCATTTATATGCGATTGGACAGAAAATAGAAGTAATAAAAAATTACTTGCCTCGACATTTTAAAGTTTCCTTTTTTAAAAATACCCCTACTTTTTTAAAACAATTCAATCCGCAAGATTTTCAAAAAGACACTATTTTACTAAAAGGTGCTAGAGTTTTTCAATTTGAAAAAATTGTCAACCGTTTTGAAGAAAAAGTACATAAAACTGTTTTAGAAGTTGATTTAAGTGCAATTGCCCATAACTTAAAAGTTTATGGAAAATATTTAAAAGCTAACACCAGATTAATCGCAATGGTTAAAGCTTCTGCTTATGGAAGTGGAGCGGTAGAGGTCGCAAAGATTTTAGCATTTTATAAAGTCGATTATTTGGCAGTTGCTTATGCGGACGAAGGAATAGAGCTAAGAAAAGCAGGAATTCAACTGCCTATTATGGTTTTGAATCCAGAGGTAGCTAGTTTTGCCGCCCTAGTTCGGTATAATTTAGAACCAGAGATTTATAGTCTTGATTTATTGCAGCAATTATTAACATTTCTTACCGATACGCAGTCAATTAACATTCATATAAAATTAGACACTGGAATGCATCGCTTGGGTTTTGAAAAAGAGCAATTGTCTGATTTACTAGCTCTTCTAAAGAATAATATTTCTATTCATGTACAGACAGTATTCTCCCATCTAGCGGCAAGCGATATGGAAGAACACGATAACTTTACACAAATTCAAGTTGCTCACTTTCTGGAAATGTATGAACAACTTTGTCTTGGTTTACAATATCGACCTGCCCGACATATTCTAAATTCAAGCGGAATCCTCCGTTTTTCACAATACCAGTTTGAAATGGTACGTTTGGGAATTGGACTATATGGTATTGATGGTAGTGAAATTGTACAGCAAGAACTTAAAGTTGTTAATACTTTAAAAGCAACGATTTCTCAAATCAAACAAGTAGATAGTAAAGATACGGTTGGGTATAATCGAAGTGGAAAAATAAACCAAACAAAAAGAATAGCCACTATAAATATCGGTTATGCAGATGGTTTAGCTAGGAAAGCGGGTAACGGAAGATATGCAGTTTCCGTACAAGGAAAAGAAGCACGAATTATTGGAAATGTTTGTATGGACATGTGCATGATAGATGTGACGGATATTGCAACGGCTAAAATTGGAGATGAAGTTGTCATATTTGGTAGTAACCCAACAGTAGTTGATTTGGCAAATTGCTTAGAAACGATTCCTTATGAAGTGTTTACAAGTGTCTCCAATAGGGTAAAACGTATCTATTTTAGAAGCTAACTTGTTAAAGATACTTTAAAGTCTAATTAGAATAAGCGGCAATAGCCGACTTTACACTTATATTTTGCTAATTTTGTATCCTTTTGGTCTTTTGTTGAAAGACTAAAATGGCTATTTATTTTAAATCCTTTTATTCAGATGATGAAGCAGTTTGTATTATTTGTTTTGGTCGCTTTGTTTTTACCACTAGGCATCAATGCACAAAATGAAGACCCTATCCTTTTTTCGGTAAAAAATAACCCAGTTCATGTTTCTGAGTTTTTATATATTTATTCTAAAACGAACCGAGATAAAGCAGATTTTTCTAAAGCTTCCTTGGAAGAGTATTTAGACTTATATACTAAGTTTAAATTAAAAGTCCAGCGAGCAAAAGACATGAAATTAGACACTATTCCTGCTTTGCAACAGGAATTGGCGGGCTATCGAAAGCAATTAGCAGATTCTTATTTATTGGATAAAGAGGTAACAGAGAAATTAATAAGAGAAGCTTATGATCGTTCTTTGAAAGATATTAAGATTAGCCATATTATGGTTTCGCTTAAAAAGAATCCAACATCACAAGATACCCTTCTTGCATATAATCGAATTATGCAAATTAAAGGTAAATTAGACGGTGGTTCTGATTTTGTTAAAGTAGCTAAATCTTTATCAGATGATAAATCTGCTAAAACTAATAATGGAAGTTTAGGATATTTTACTTCTCCATTTCCTAATGGTTTTTACGACTTTGAGTCTGCTGCGTATTCCTTGCCTAAAGGACAATATTCGCAGCCAGTTCGGACGCCAATTGGTTATCATATTATTCGAGTGGAAGATGTTCGACCTGCCAGAGGAGACATGGAGGCAGCTCATATTCTAATTAGGAAAGATGCACAAAATCCTAAAGCGGATATCGATAGTGTTTACCAACAATTAGAGAATGGTTACGCATTTGAAGAAGCGGCAAAAACTTATTCTGCCGATAAAAAGACGGCTAGTAAAGGAGGATATATTGGTTTCTTTGGTATTAGTAAGTATGAAAAGAATTTTGAAGATGCTGCTTTTGCATTGACAGAAGATGGTGCTTATACAAAACCAATACAAACCTTAGCGGGTTGGCACATTATCAAAAGAATTAGCCGCAAAGCTGCTCCTGACTATGATAAAGCAAAAGCTCGTTTAAAAGCAAAAATCCAAAAAGATGCTCGCTTTGACTTGGCTAAAAGTGCGATGGTAGAGCAGATAAAAAGAGAAAATGGTTTTAAATCTATGAGTGGCCCAATCAGCCGATTTGGCGCTAGTCTGGATAAAGAATTTTTAACCTACCGTTGGCAAGCACCTAAAACACCTTCTAAAGAAGTCATTTTTGCTTTAGGCAAGGATCAATATACGATGGCTGATTTTACGACTTATTTGCAAAAAGAATCTCGAAAGAGAATGCAAATGGCAAAGTCAGGAACGGTAGTAGATGCTTTAACTAGTTTATATAAAGATTACGTTACGGAAACAGCCTTAAAATATGAAGAACGGAATTTAGAGGCTAAATATCCTGACTTTAAGGCTTTGATGCGAGAATATGAAGAAGGTATTTTATTATTTGAAATTACTAAGAAGGAAGTTTGGGACAAAGCTTCTCAAGATACAACTGGTTTAAGGAATTTCTACCAAAAAAATAAGCAAAAATATAAGTGGGGCAAACGAGCGGTGGTTAGTACTTATACATTAAATGATGCGGCTCACTTATCGGATAAAGTTGGCAAGTTTGCACAGAAGAATGATCCTGCTGCTGTTCTGGCGAAGTATAATAAAGATGGAAAAGAACCAGTCTCTCAACAAGAGACAATTGTAGAGCGAGGCCGAAATAAAAAAATAGACGCTTTAGATTGGAAACCGGGAGCACTTTCTAAAATGGAAATGGATAGAAAGAATAAAAAAATCACTTTTATGAAAGTGGAAAAAATTCTTGACCCTAGTACTAAAAAATTAAATGAAGCGAGAGGTTATGTCGTAGCAGATTATCAAGATTTTTTAGAAAAACAATGGTTAACAGAATTGAAAAAAGCCTATAAAGTACAAACGAATAAAAAAGTTTTTAAAGGCTTAGTTAAGAAATAAGACAATAATAGAAAGTATAATTTACGGCTATTGATTAGTAGTAAACTGTGCAGCTAAGAACTGTCTACTCTTTTATCATTCACAACCTATAAACGAATGTCGCTAAACCATACTAGTGTTTGGTTTTCAATTATTATAGGCATTTTATTTTTTGCCTGTCAAACTACACCTTCCGTTGATGCAGTAACAGATAAGGTATTGGCTACTGTTCAAAATAAGTCCCTTTATCTCTCCGAATTAGATGGGATGCTTCCAGATGATACAAGCCCTGAAGATAGTGTTAAAATTATCAACGCTTATGTCGAACGATGGATTAGAAAGAGTTTATTAATGCAGGAAGCAGAAAGAAATATTCCTAAAGATTTGAATATTGATGAACTGGTAAGAGATTATCGAGCATCTTTAGTTCAGCATACTTATGAACAGATGCTAGTAGAGCAAGAGTTGGATTCCTTAATTACCAAGCGAGAATTGAATGAGTTTTATGAACGCAATAAAGAGCAATATCAATTAGATGCGCCGATTATTCGTTGTAATTTCATTAAAATTCCACAGGATGCTCCGGACTTACCTGCAATAAGAACGCTTTGGCAAGCGAATAAAACGGAAGACCAACAAAAAATATTAGACCTTTGTAATAGAAATGCAACAGAATATTTGTTAGCAGATAGTATTTGGTATAAAGTAGATTTAATTGCTAAGGAACTTCCAAAAGGAACAATTAGTAGTAATAATATTGGAAGTCGAAAAGCCTTTACGCTTCAAGATAATGATTTTTTTTACTTTTTTCGTTTATTTGAGTTAGTCAACCGAAAAGAGATTGCGCCTTTATCCTATATAGAAGACCAAGCAGCGAAAGTGATTTTGCATAGAAGAAAAATAAAATTACTAGAAGAAAAAAAAGAGGAACTTTATGAGCAAAAAACAAACCAGATAAAGGTTTTTCCTTTTGCTCCAGTTGCTGAAAATTAAACCGTTCATTTTAATAATATGAAAAATAGTATCATTCTTGTTTTTACCTTTTTACTAATGGCTCAGTTTAGCTTTAGTCAAGGAGTCGTCATTGATAAGGTAATTAGTAAAGTTGGAGGGGAGTTAGTTTTGCTTTCTGAATTAGAAGAACAATTTGCTTATGCCGCTAGTCAGAAAGAAGGAGGAATTCCTCCAGAGGCTAAATGTGTCATTTTAGAACAGATTCTAGCCCAAAAGCTTTTATTGAATCAATCTAGGCTAGATAGTATTGAAGTGAGTGAAGATGAAGTAGAAACCCAAATGAATGCTCGATTTGACCGGATTTTGCAGATGATGGGAGGCGATGTCACTCAATTTGAATCATTTTATGGACAATCGATTCCTCAGGCTAAAGAAACTATGCGAGCAGAATTAAAGAATCAATTATTGACGGATAGAATGCGGTCGGAGGTGCTGAATTCTATCAATGTAACTCCTTCAGAGGTAAAAGCTTTTTTCGATAGAATTCCTAAAGATAGTTTACCTTATTTTAGTTCAGAAGTGGAAGTCCGAGAGATTGTCATGAAACCAGAAGTCAATGCAGAACAAGATAGATTGGCTAGAGAAAAGCTAGAAGACATTAGAAAACGAGTAATAGAAGGGGGAGAAGATTTTGCAGATTTAGCTCGTAAATTTTCTGACGATCCTGGTTCTGCCAGATTAGGTGGTGATCTAGGAATGACTAAAAGAGGAAGTTTTGTTCCCGAATTTGAAGCGGCAGCTTATAATTTAAAGAATAAAGATTTTTCAAAAGTGATTAAATCTGAATTTGGTTATCACTTTATTCAATTATTAGAAAGAAGGGGGAATTCTATTTATACACGACATATTTTAATTAAACCAGAAATTACAGAAGCGGATTTGGAATTAACTATTCAAAGGTTGGATAGTGTAAGAATGTTAATAGCATCTGATTCTATTACCTTCTCTGTTGCCGTAAAAAGGTACTCTAATGATAAAGTTCAGAGTTATAATAATGATGGTTTAATTGTAAATCCTCAATCAAATAATGCTATTTTTGAACAAGGAGATTTAGATACAGATATATATTTTACCATTGACAGCATGGAAGTTGGACAAGTTTCGGCGCCCTTTATGTACTTAGACCCAAGAGGCGAACAATTATTCAGAATCGTTATGCTTCAGTCTCGTACAAAACCTCATATCGCAAGTTTGGCGACAGACTATTCTAAAATCCAGAAAGCAGCAGTGAATGAGAAAAAGTCTGAATATATCACCAATTGGGTAGATGATAGAGTTGAGGCAACATTTATTGATATTGATAAAGAATATATAGGCTGCCCTTCCCTAGGAAAATGGTTAAAAGGTACAACTATTAAACCCTAAATTTATCTATTAGAATGAGTATTAAGAAAGCGGCTAGGTGAATGATTCATCTAGCCGCTTTCTTAATTTTTAGCCTAACTATTGTAACCAAATAAATAATTTTGTAATTTTATGTAAAATTTTTGATTACAAACAATGATAAATTCAACAATATTAGATTATTTTCCGTTTTGTACGCTCCAAGGTGCGGATAGCTCGATGATTAATAAATCTCGCATTGAACAATTAACTTTAAAAAATGCACCATTACCAATCCTTCGTATAGCAACCATGATTAAAAGGCATTTGGCGTTTTTACAAAACGGTGGTGCTGGAGGGAAGTGGAAAATGATTCATATTAAAGGAATCGTTTTAGCGCTCTATTTTGGTCCCGAAGTTACAACAGGGGAACAGGCAAATTTTGAGTTACAACAATTGCCGAATGGAGTGAATTTGAAAGAAATTATTTTACCCTTTGCTAATTTCTGTTCGAGTAAGATAGAGCAAGTCAATTTTCAGTCGGCTGATTTATCTTATAGTGTTTTTACAGATGTTTTTGCTAAAAATGCCTGTTTCCAAAATGCTAATTTAGCCTATGTTGATTTTACTAGGGCAGATTTAGAAAATGCTAACTTTGCTAATGCTAACCTTGTTGGCGCAGACTTTGAAAATTGTAATTTGAAAGGGGCTAATTTTAAGGGAGCTAATTTGAGTAAAACAAGATTTCCTGGGGCAGATTTAACGAATGTGTATATATAAAAAAACGGTATTTGTTTGACAAATACCGTTTTTTTATATGGTAACTTTTATTAAGAGAATTAAGCAAATTCTGCCATCAATTTTACCGCTTTTTTAGATCCCAACTTAGCAGCTTGTTTCCAATCCTTTACAAAACCTTTCTTTCCTGCTTTTTGAAGGGCAATACCTCTATAAACTAAAGGATCTGATTCCAGCACATTCTCCGCAGTTTCTTGCTCTAGCTTTACTGCTTCATTAAATGCCGCAACAGCTTCTGGATAGTTACCTAATTCCAGTAAAGTTTGCCCGTATTTAGTGAAGATATATTTTTTCCATTTATTATTAGAATCACCGGGCAAAAATTTTCTTAGAGAAAATAGCTTGAATTCTAAAGATGCACCTTGAAAATCACCTGTCTTTGCTAAACATTCTCCCTTAATTCGGCGTGATTTCCAATAAATAGATTGTAATGGAATAGATTTCTTAATACTCTGATCTAAATCTTGAACAGCTTTATCTAATTCTCCTTTTAGAATATAAATATTAGCTCTTCCAAAATAAGGGTCAGAATTATTTGAATAGATATTGATGCTTTTTGTAAAATCATACAAAGCATCATTATAATTTTTTAATTGATAGTTGATAAAACCTCTTCTTTCATAAGCTTGCGCATGACGCTCATACTTTAAAATGGCTGTATTCAATGCATCCATTGCTTCCTTCTCCTTTCCTTCTTCTTGCACTAATTGCCTTCCTTTACGGAAAGCTTTTACTGCCATCTTATCACTATGCGGTTCAATGATTACATGTTCTTTTATCTTACCATGTTCTATTGCCCAGCCACTCATTTGGCCAGCAACAGCGAATTGAGCAAGATATTCTAGTAAATTAACCGTTCCTTTCCATTTCTTATTGGAACTGTGAATAACTACTCTAGGTAAATTGACACAAGCTTTTGCTTCAACGAAAAGTTCTTCTTCGTCGAATAGTACGTCGTTTTTGTAATAATTTTCTATTCGGCGTAAGTACATTTTGTGTACCTTTTTGTAGCTTTTTTCGCTACCAAATTCGAGACACCCTTTGAAAATAATTTTTAAACTTTGATCCTTCACTACCATGATACCGTTGTTTTTAGAGGACTTTTATACCGTTTTTGTTCTATTATCATTCTATTTTCCCTTCTATTTAAGAAATTTTCTCAGATTTTGTTGATTGAGTAAGGAATAACCTTGGTTTATCTCAACCTTTTATTATTAGTCCCTCATAAATAACTGGGCGTAGTATTTTGTTTGATTTTAGTTGAATATAATTCGTTTGCCTAACGATTTAGTAATTAATACTAACAGGCAAAAGGAATGGCCTTAATTTAATGTTGCACTCCGTTTTCTCGTGTATGTTTACTTAATTTATTTCTTGTCCCTGGATTAAAGATGTATTCTTCTTGATATGTTAGGACTTATTGTAAGGTTAGTTTCACCTAAAACAGCTACAAATATAGTCTTTATAAACTATAAAATCAACTAAATTTTATTTTTTTTGCTTCTAAATGACTAATAATCAAGGAGAAAGCTATTTTTTTACTTTTCTAGTGAACCTTTTTCTTATTTAAAGAGTACGAAATCGCTATAAAAATGACCTGTTACTAATACATTTAAAATATTTGTATTCAAATATTTTAAAGAGTAAACCTTGTTACACGAATGAGAATTTGGTTTATTTTTTATTTGGCATATAGATATTCTTAATAAATACTAGAATGACTACTTTATTATTTGAATAGTAAAGTAGATTTTCTTTTTCTCGTTCAAATTTCTTTCACCTTCCTTAACTCCTCTTTTTTATTTATTTTTACAATCAAAGAAGGATCTATAAAAAGTATTCAGATTTTGACTTTTCTTTTGGTCTTTTTCAATTAAGTACTCCATTCATTTTAAATAAATGAAGTACTTGTTACTTCAAATACTTACTTATCACAACATAAAATGGGATTTAACTTAAGTTCTCCTTTTAAACCAACAGGTGACCAGCCTCAAGCGATTCAACAATTAATTGAAGGCATTAATGCTGGTGATACCGCCCAAACATTATTAGGGGTAACAGGTTCTGGTAAGACCTTCACAATGGCAAATGTCATTAAAGAATTAAATCGACCAACCTTAGTATTAACCCATAATAAGACCCTTACTGCTCAATTATATGGAGAATTCCGAGAATTCTTTCCTGATAATGCGGTAGAATATTTTGTCTCTTATTACGACTATTATCAACCAGAAGCATACATTATGACTTCTGATACTTTTATAGAAAAAGATTTACAAATAAATGAGGAGGTTGATAAACTTCGATTGAGAGCAACTTCTTCACTTTTGTCCGGTCGAAGAGATATTATCATTGTTGCTTCGGTTTCTTGTATTTACGGGATGGGAAATCCAGAGGATTATAAAACAGGGATTATTCGGTTGCATAAGGGATTAGTCGTTACTAGAAATACCTTTTTGTACCAATTGGTTGGGATTTTATATTCTAGAACAGAAGTGGACTTTAAGAGGGCTACTTTTAGGGTTCGTGGAGATACGATTGACATCAATTTGCCTTATGTAGATTATGGTTATAGAATCACCTTCTTTGGAGATGAAATTGAAGATATTGAGCGAATAGAAATTGAAACGGGAAAAAGAATTGAATCTTTAGAAACAGCGGCTATTTTTCCTGCAAATTTATACATTGCTCCTAAAGATAAGATGAATCAAATTCTTCGAGATATTGAAGATGAATTATATGCTCAGCAAAAATACTTTGAACGAGAGTCTCGACTTACAGAAGCGCAAAGGATTAAAGAGCGGGTGACTTTTGATTTAGAAATGATGCGAGAATTAGGCTATTGTAATGGGGTAGAAAATTATTCTCGATATTTTGATGGCCGTAATCCAGGCAATCGTCCTTTTTGTTTACTTGACTATTTTCCAGACGATTATTTAATGATTATTGACGAAAGTCATGTAACGATACCACAAGTTAGAGGAATGTGGGGTGGCGATAGAGCAAGAAAACTCAATTTGGTCAATTTTGGTTTTCGACTGCCTTCGGCAATGGATAACAGACCTTTAAATTTTACAGAATTTGAAACTTTAATCAATCAAGTCGTCTTTGTAAGTGCAACGCCAAGTGATTATGAATTGGAGCAAACAGGCGGTGTATTTGTAGAACAAATTATTAGACCAACAGGCTTACTAGATCCACCAATCGAAGTGCGACCAAGCATGAATCAAATTGACGATTTATTAGATGAAATTCACCAAAGAATTGAAAAACAAGAACGGGTTTTAGTAACGACTTTGACCAAAAGAATGTCAGAAGAATTAAGTAAATATTTTGCTAAAGTCAATTTAAAATGTCGCTATATTCACTCAGAGGTTGATACGATGGAACGGGTTGAAATTCTCAGAGATTTACGATTGGGTGTTTTCGATGTTTTAATTGGTGTTAATCTTTTAAGAGAAGGGTTAGATTTACCTGAAGTCTCTTTAGTAGCTATTTTAGACGCAGATAAAGAAGGTTTTTTAAGGAATGATAAATCGCTTACCCAAACAGCGGGACGAGCGGCAAGAAACGTGAATGGTTTAGTTATTTTTTATGCGGATAAAGTAACGGACTCTATGCAACGGACCATTGATGAGACTATTAGAAGACGCTCTATACAAATGGCATATAATGAGAAGCATGGTATTACACCTAAGACTGTTACTAAGACGAGAGAAGAAATTATGAGCCAAGGATCTATACTAGATATCCGAGGTAGTAAAACGAATGCCTACATCGAACCTGATGAGTTAAGTATTGCAGCTGACCCGATTATAGAATATATGACCAAAGATCAAATTGCAAAAATGGTTGCGGAGACAGAACGAAAAATGAAGAAGGCAGCTAAGGAATTAGACTTCATTTCTGCTGCTCAGTATCGAGACGAATTATTTGCGCTGAAGAAAAAATTATAAGAGATAAAGAAAAAGTGAATTTACATGCTTCTTTGACTCAAGAAGTATGTAAATTTATTTTATCTCACTGCTAAAGGGTAACTTCAAGATTTACACATTCAAATAAGCCATCAAAGAATCATAACGTTCCTTAATCGTATTATTAAATTGTTCTTCTGAGAAAGTGGCTTTGATCGTATATTCAAATCGTTCAAAAGTAGAAATAATACTTCCCAAATCAGGTCGATTAATTTTTAAGGTTACATCAATTAACATCGAAGCCGATTCTAGGCTAGAGGTAACAAAAGAACTTAAAATAACAGCGCCTTCCGATTCGACGATTCTAGCAATTTCTGCCAAAGAATAATCTCTTCGATTGACTTCTAGTATAAGAATACTTCCTGGTTCTGTAAAAGAGCCAATATGGGCAAAATAATGAATTAAATCTTCTTGAGAAATTAGCCCTATATATTCTTCTTCCACATTCACCACAGGCATTAAAGTCAATTTCTGTTGAGATAAAACCTTAATGACTTCATACAAATGGTCATTCTCTTTCACGTAAGGTCGGTAAGTCGATAACCGATAGGAACCGACTGCTTCTTCTACATCAAAATTCAAAATATCATCTTCAGAAATCAACCCTAATAACTGTTTATTATTAACGATTGGTAAGTGTCGAACACCAAATTCATTCATAATAGACAAAGCTTCATTGCCTGAATCTGAAGTTCGGAGTGGAATTATTTCATTAGAAACTAAAGTTTTGGCTAACATAGTAGTTTGATTAAGTTGTTTGTAAAAAAACTTTAGTGTGTCATCTCATTTATTAAGGGTGAAATTATCTTAGTAATCTTCGTTTTTGAGCAGCAAATTCTTCTTCTGTTAAAAAACCTTTCTCTCTCAATTCTCCCAATTTTTTAATCTGTTCTAGTAAATCCGTAGAAATACTTGGTTCTTCTATAACAGTAGGTGTTGGAATAGGTTCTTCCTTCGCTGGCATATCTAAACAATAACCATTTTTAACAAAATCCTCAAAGCTATCTTGAATCCTTAAATAGGCTAAGGCGTCATGCTCTTTAATTTTGTCAAAATCAACAAAGCCGTTTTTGACGGCAAAGTCTAAATGATTTAAAGCTTTGCCCGCTTGTTCGGTAATAGAATAAGCACAAGCTAAATTAAAATGTACCGCTATGTCTCTTGAATCTACTGCCAAGGCCTTTTTAAAGTCCTCAATAGCACCTTCAAAATCGTAGTCTTTATATTTTTGAACACCACTTAATTTAAATGGGTTCTTTTTCCTAGTAGCAACGGGAGCTTTTCTGCGGGGGGCGGAAGACGGTCTTTGACGATTGGGTGGTCGGCGTCGATCTCTACCAGTAGCCCTTCTGCGAGCGGTTTGCTCATAATGGGCTTCTTTGGTATTATATTTGTCATCAAAATCTTCTTGGTTCATCGTCAAGAACATAACAGCATCAATTAGACCAAGAATTGCAGAAATACCTGTAAATAGCAAAATTATATATAAAATACCCAATTTAGTCTGTCCTAAATAGAACCGATGTATTCCTAACGACCCTAAAATGAGCGCTAGTAACCCTGCTAATGTTTTATCTTTCATGCGATACCGTTCGATTAAATTATCTTTTTAGCAATTATTCTTGTTCTATATTCTAGAGGCTAAAAGTATCAAATAAGTTATATAAATTCAAGTTTCATTTGATATTTAGCCATAAGGATTGAATATTAAAGGAATTCCTGTCTGTCAATAGGTAGAAAATATTTATTTCCTAAGTCGTCCGTTATAAAAATCAACAACCTTAATAACTAAACGACATCCCTTAGATTTAAGTTAAAAAATTAGTAACTAAATTTAATAATTCTTTAGGTGCTACTGCGTGTACCCAATGTCCTGCGTTTGCAACCGTTTCTAGTTTAGCCGTTGGAAAAAAGGTTTTTATTTGCGTTAAATCTTCGTCTTGAATATAATCTGATGCGCCGCCTCGAATAAATAAAGTTGGATTATCAAACGTTTCTTCACTTTCTATAGCTTCTAAAATCTGTCCATAATTTTGATGAATAACTGGCAAATTCATTTTCCACTTATAGCCTCCTTTTTTATCATTCGTTAGGTTTTTTAATAAAAACTGTCGGACACCAAAATCAGGTATCTTGCTTTCTAAAGCAGCGGCTGCTTGTTTACGACTGGTAATGGTGGATACGTCTAAAGAAAGGAGTGCTTCAAAAATAGTTTGATGACCGCCTTCATAAGCCTTTGGTGCGATATCCACTACAACTAATTGATTCACTAAATCGGGATAAGTTAAAGCAAATTGCATCGCTGTTTTTCCGCCCATCGAATGACCAATAATATGCGCCTCATAAATCCATTGACTTTCCATAAAGGCTTGCAAATCATCCGCCATTACTTCGTAGTTAAAAATGTCCTCATGTGGAGAACGTCCATGATTGCGCAGGTCAATAATATAAACGGAATAATGTTCCGCTAATTTTTTAGCAATCGTTTGCCAATTATCCAAGGTGCCAAACAACCCATGTAAAATAATAATGGGGTAACCTTCTCCAAATGATTTGTAATTTAATTCCATTTATAAAGTTGAAGTACAGACCACCAAAGGGCTTCAATCCGATAGCTATCGGATTTGGAGTCTCTAGTTGAAGATAGCGTTACCTAGTAACAAACTCCGTCCGTCGATTATTTTTACGTCCTGCTTCCGTATCATTCGTATCAATAGGTTCATTTTCCCCAAAGCCTTTATAACTCAATCTTTCGGCTGAAATGCCTTGTTCGATTAAATAATCAGCTACCGCTTTAGCTCGAATTTCCGATAAACTTAAATTTTCTGTTGTAGAACCTACGTTATCGGTATGCCCATTAATTTGAATTTTTAAAGTAGTATTTGTTTCTAGAAGCGTTTTCAATCTATTTAATTCTGTTAAAGAACCAGATTTTAATTCCGCAGAACCAGACTCGAAAAATACATTTTTTAGAATAATTGGTTGTGATGCTATTGGATTCTCCGTTACTACGTCAGTAGGAACAGGCTGCAATTTTATTTTTAATAAATAAGGGGTTTGCAAACTACTTGATTCTGATAATTCAAAATTTTCTGAATGGAAAAGGTATTTTTCTTTATTAACATTGAGCGCATAATTTCCACCCATTGGTAAACAAGTTAAAAAATTACCCTTATCGTCCGTTTGGGAAGTAGCAAAAATTTCATCCGTTATTAAATTGATGACTTCGATTTTAGCATTCGCTAATTTTTGAGTCGTAACAGCATCTTTGACTGTCGCTTTCACATAAGTAACTGGAGTAGGGCGCAAAGCTTCTGGCATCTCAAAAGTAAACAAATCTGGTTGTCTTCTAGAAGTTAACTTTTCGGCCTCCTCTTCTGGTAAATTATCTTTTGTGAAATAAGCAGTTGTCCCATCTAAAGTAATAAATAGTGCCCCTTCATTACCTTTGGTATTAATTGGATAGCCTAAGTTTTGAGGCGTACCCCATTTTTCACCTGCTCTTCTAGCAAGAAATAAATCGTAGCCGCCCATTCCTTCATGCCCTGAGGACATAAAATATAAAGTCTTACCATCTGGATGAAAAAATGGAGATTCATCATTAGCAGGTGTATTGATAGTTGGCCCTAAATTAGTAGGGTTACTCCATTCTCCTTGTACATTTCTTATAGACCGCCATATATCTCTCCCGCCTAAAGTACCTTTTCGATTACTAGCATAATACAAAATATTCCCGTCCGCAGATAGAGAAGGTTGAGACTCCCAACCACGTGTATTAATTGGTTGCCCCATATTTTCTGGTTTTGACCAAATAGCTCCTTTCTTTTCTGAAAAATATAAATCACATCCACCATAACCGGTTCGGTCGCTACATCTCACAAAAACAATTAAATTGCCATCGGCTGAAATATATTGCGACCCTTCGTTTTCTGGTGTATTGATATCTACTATTGGTTCAGGTGTGCCCCATTGTCCGTCTATTTTTTTACTGATAAAAACATCTTCATCTCCTCTGATTCTCCTAGTAAAAACCAAGGTGTTTCCTTCTGCCGTAACAGAAGGTAAATATTCTGGAAAACCCGTATTGACCGTTTTGTCTAAAGGTTGTGGATTAAATGGGACAGGATTTTTTAAGGCTTTCGCAGCAAATTGACTATTCTGTAAATACTGTTTTGCTTTCGTCTTTAATTTTTCACTTCTACTCTCTGCTTTTAAGAAACTATTGAAATACGTAATGGCATTTTCAAAATCATTGGTTTCCCAATTAGCTAACCCTAGATAATAATAGGTGGAACTTTTATACGTAGGGTCAATTTCAATCACTTTTGCCAACTCCGCTTTCGCTGGTGCAAATTTCTTTTGATTAAAATAAATACCTGCTAATTCGTAATGGGCATCAATAAAATCAGGGGCTATTTTAATCACCGTCTTATAATCTTGAATGGCTTTATCGATCAAGCGATTTTTTTTGTATTGATTCGCTCGATAATATACTTTTTTCGTTTTTCCAGTTGCGGTCTTTTTAGTCACATAGTTTTGGCCATAGCTTGAAATATTCAAGACGAATAGTAAACTAAAACAAAACAAGTATTTATGGATAATTCGATATGCTTTTTTCATAAAATAGTTTAATGACAAAACGGAGAAATCAAGAGAACTAATATAATAACACCTCAGTAGCCAATTCTTTCGCTAAAGAAATGTTAAAAATCCTTGCCTATCAATGTTTTAAGTTAAATAATAGCATTTTCTTTAATTAAAATCCGCTTCGATAATTATCGGTCTGTTTTTTGCATTAACTAAGTTGGCGTAGATTACTCTCTCTTTCCCCAGACATATAAACAGTTATTGCTAACATCGACTATGAAAAATTTATGGTTTTACCACAATCTTACTTTTTACTATACATTATTCCTGTGTATTAGTTTAAGTTGCTCGCTTACTGGACAAACACCTAAAGCTACTTTTGTTAAACAAAATGGTATCCAAAATGATATTCCCAAAAGTTTAGAACGAAAATTTAGACGAGATGCGGCACGATTGGCCTTAAGATTAGAAGCACAAAAAGAAGATTTAAGGTATTTAAATGTGGGTATTCCTCAACCGACTATTGAGATGGTTTATAACTTGCTAACCCAAGTCTATAGTGGTGATGAAACTGCCAAATCTATTGCTAAGTGCAATGTCCACACCTTTCCTAATCCATCCATCGACCAATTAGTAATTATTTACGAAAAAGATATTGACTGGGCAGCGCCATTAAGAGATGGCATCAGCGAAACAGAGAATGCAACGCTTAATGACCTCTTAGATGAATATGAATTAGTTATTGAAAAGCATGTTCCTTGGAATGACACGGAAGATGCTTTAACTATTCGCTCCAAAGCACCTTTAAATATGGCAGCCTTAGCGAGCGAATTTGAAGAAATTGAAGGCATTGTAGATATTGATTTGGGTGTACCTAAAGTAGCAGGAAATGATATTGCATTGAACCGATTCCAAGATGGTTGGGAGATTCAGTATATTTTAAAATTTGGTTCTTTTACCAATGGAAAAGGAAAACAGCATGTTTGGAAGTATCAAGCATTAGATGACGGAACCATTCAATTTATCGAAGAAAGTGGAAGTCCTATCCCAACTTGGATGCGATGTCATACAGCCGGAGATTTATTAGTTTTTAGAGGATAAAGAGTTGGAGGTTTCCCGTTACGAGTTCTTTTAGTTATAAATTGGAACGAGTTTTTTTTAATGGAGTTTACAGCGTTTTAAAACATAAAGAAAATTCGTGGGGTAAATAAATTCGTGGGGAATCAACTAAAAATCTGTTCCCATTTTTTATATAAATCAGGGGCGACTGCTCGATATTTTTCTGGATGTGTAAAAAATAAAGTGCCACTTACCACAATTGGGTCAATTTCTGAAAGCCCAATAATACCTTCAATACTTTCTTTCGAAAATCCACTTATTTGATTTAATTTTTGCCAGTAAGCAGCTTCCAAACTTGGATATATTTTATTGGGGTAAGACAATTGATAAGCCTTAATATATTCGTGCAAAACTAAATTATAACACTGCTGTGGTTGTAAGAAAGACCACATCACTTGCTGTGCGGAAAAAAGCAAAACGCCATCTTCTTCAAAAAGCTCAGAAGCATGTAATTGTTTAGGGAATTGGGGAGAAGGAAAAGGGGTCGTGTAGACAACGATTCGCTCAAATTTTGGTAATAAAAAATTTGCTTGTTTAAGGGTCATCTGGACAGCATTCGCAGCGATAACGCCTTTAATATCTTCTGGTAAATTTTCCCAACCCATTGGCATAAATTCTACTGCCATCATATAGAGTGCCATACGGTTTCTAAATAGTTTTTTATCACTCAAAGACAGTTTATTATAAAAAGAATGATTTTGTATGAGTAAATTTCTCATTGGTTTATCAATCTCAGGTGGATTTCGGTTGTACCACCACCAATTTATCTGAGGGCTAAAGGTGTAAATAATAGCTAAAAGGAGGACAAAAAATATAATATAAATGGAGAAACTTTCATCAACCTCTAGTGTTAAATAAGCAAATACAGCCGTTAATATTAAAAATGGTATAGAAATAACTCTAGCAGGCATATAATTTATGATTTTGGTTGTTACTTTCCCTCATAGATGTGTATTTTTGTGAATCTCGAACTCCGCAAAAGATTAAAATTAGTAATTAAATACTACTCAAACGTTTTTTGTCCCGATAAATTTCCAAGAATATAGCTTATTATAGTAAGATAATTTTTTGAAGAAAGACTCAACGTTTTTGCTCATTTTTTGTAATTAATAGAAAGAACTAATAAAATAAAATATTAAATATAGATGGACTTACTAAAACAGAAATTTCACGAGAAATCCGCCAAACTTAGAACTGAATTAAGAGCCTTGATTAAAGCCAATGGCAGTCAAGTCGTTGGTGAAGTAACATTAGGGCAGGTTTTCGGTGGAGCAAGAGGTATTAAAACGATGGTTTGGGAAACGTCTTCCCTAGATGCGGAAAAAGGTATTCGTTTTAGAGGTTATTCTATTCCTGAATTAAGAGAATTATTACCGAAAATACCAGGTGGAAAAGAACCCTTACCAGAAGCATTATTTTGGTTGATGCTAGTTGGTGAAATTCCAACAGATGAAGAGACGGCTTGGTTGACAGCAGAATGGAGAAAGCGAGCAGGTGTTCCTGAGCATACTTTTAAAGTATTAGAAGCATTACCAGAGGGCACGCACCCAATGACACAATTTACAATTGCGATTAATTCTTTGCAAACAGAAGGTATTTTTGCCAAGCGATATGCAGATGGCATGAATAAGCTAGACTATTGGGACGCAACTTATGAAGATGCTATGAATTTGGTAGCAAAATTACCAAGAGTCGCAGCTTATATATACCGCAGAACTTACCATAAAGGAAAGCATATTGCACCAGATCCAACACAAGATTGGTCAGGTAATTTTGCGCACATGTTGGGTATTAAAGGAGATGACTTTAAGAGTTTAATGCGTCTTTATATGACGATTCATGCGGATCATGAGGGAGGAAATGCTTCTGCACATACGGTGCATTTAGTTGGTTCTACCTTAAGTGACCCTTATTTATCTTTGGCTGCGGGCATGAATGCTTTAGCGGGCCCGTTACATGGATTGGCAAACCAAGAAGTGATTAAGTGGGTATTCAAAATGATTGAGGAGATTGGTTCTACCAAACCTACGAAGGAACAAATTGCCGATTATGTTAATAAAACTTTAGCGGAAGGAAAAGTAATTCCTGGTTATGGTCATGCCGTTTTACGTCAGCCAGATCCTAGATTTACTGCGCAAAAAGTTTTTGCACAAGAGTATATTAAAAACTCTGATATTGTAGAAGTTGTATGGAAAGCATTTGAAGTAGTGCCTCCAATTCTAAAAGGATTAGGAAAAGTGAAAAACCCATGGCCGAATGTAGATGCACACTCTGGTGCTATTTTGGTACATTATGGTATGACAGAGTATAGTTTCTATACCGTACTATTTGGTGTTTCTAGAGCTTTAGGTGTAGTTGCTGCACAATGCTGGTCAAGAGCATTAGGGTTACCTTTAGAACGACCAAAATCTGTTACTTCTGAATGGATTAAAGAAGTAGCGGGTGTTTTAGCAGAATAAAATGAATTTTCCTTTTAAGGTACTTATAATGAAAAAGCCTTCCATCTAATGATAAGATGGAAGGCTTTTTTATTTTCCAGTAATTTCCCATTACTGGAAAACTTTTGGTTTTAACAACATCTCCAAAACAGAAAGAAGTGATAAGTTGGAGTTCACTTATCACTTCTTAAGGTAGGGAAATGGTATATAAAGGTATACCATCGAAATGTTTAATATAAAATGCAAGTTGAGTAGGCTCAAAGCATTTTCTCATAGTTATGTTTAATCTTCCATATTAAATATACTGTAAAAAATAGGACTCTTCCAAATATTTAAGCCAATAATTATTTGGTTTAAATTACATTTTTAAAATTAAAATTCGTAAAATATTTATATAATATTGGTTTCATCTCCTCTTTCTTCATTAATTTTTTAAAAAAAGTCGATTCTTTAACACTAATATTACTAAAAAATACTATCTTAGAGTAGTTATTAAATACGGGATTAAGACTCAACCATTTGATATTTCCAATTGTCAATAAATTTTTGTCTTTAATCACTACCAATATGAAAACAAATCTAAAAGACTATGCTCATTTTACAAAAGCTCAAGTAAAAGGCATTTTTGTACTCGCCAGTATCACTTTACTTTTTTTTATTTTGCCTAAGATTAATTCAAAACTCGCTACTCAAGGAGTGACGGATTTTTCTAAATTCGAAGAAGAGATTACAGAATTTGAAACGGCATTAGAAAAAAAGGATGTAGACTCCCCTAGAAGAAACGAGAAACTGCCTAACGCTAATGCTACACTTTTTAGTTTCGACCCGAATACTGTCTCCAAAGAAAATCTACTGGCCTTAGGTTTGTCTACTTCGGTGGCAACTACCTTTGTTAATTTTAGGAACAAAGGGTTTAAATTTTACAAAAAAGAAGATTTAAAAAGAGTTTACGGTATCAAAGAGACTGATTATCAAAGATTAGTACCTTATATAAAAATTGCTAAACCTAAAAAAACTCCTTACTCAAAAAAGACTAACAAAACTAAAAAACAGCCTAAGCAAAAGGGGCTAACCCCTTTTAAATTTAATCCAAATGAAGCGGATAAAGCTACTTTATTAAGATTGGGGCTTTCGGGTAAAGTAGTTCAAACGATTATCAATTATCGTAATAAAGGAGGGCGATTTCGGAAAAGAGAAGATTTGAAAAAGGTCTACGGTTTATCAATAACTAATTATTTGACTTTAGTAGAATACATTGACTTACCTGAAAAAATAATTCCAATTGCTGAAAAAGGAATAATTCCTAAGGATATACCGCAAAGTTTTGATAAAACAGCATCCATCAAAATAGACATTAATAATAGTAGCGTTGAAGATTGGAAACAACTAAAAGGGATTGGAGAAATAACAGCTAAACGAATTGTCAATTATAGAGATAAATTAGGCGGCTTCCTATCTATTGACCAACTCAAAACAACATATAATATAGCAGACAGCACCATTGATAAAGTAGCTCATCAATTAATATTGACACCTATAACCCATAAAATTCCTATTAATTCAATTTCCGCAGAAGCGTTAAAATTACATCCTTACATCAAAAAGAAACAAGCCTACCTCCTTATTAATTATCGAACAAACCATGGCGCATATACTCGTCTGGAAGACTTAAAAAAAGTCAAAGCCCTTCCGCCTGATTTTATAAAACGGATTGCACCTTATTTATCTTTTGAATAATGATAGAAAACGATGAAATAGAAATGATCAACGATAAACCTAAAAATCATTGAGCGTTAATAGTTATATTTTAGAAATTTGAATACTTATTTTGGGTTTCTCCTAAGTGAAAAACCCGAGATATTAACTATCCGTGGGAAAATAAATCCATGGGGAAGAACAAGTCGTGGTAATTAGTTACCAAGCAGAGCTTGGCACTACAGTAATTCGTCGATAATTCTTCTTGCTTTGCCGAGCAAAATCGTTTTTTGCAGTAGAAGGCACTAATTTAGTTATCGTTATTAAAAAAGTAATTCGCATCATAAAAACTAATTAACATGTTTATTTTCCTATTAATTGCATTGGGCGTTGTCCTTTTCGGTTCTTGGTTGTACGCCATTATCGAAATTATCTCCGATGACTATAAAAGTGACACAGATAAATTATTATGGTTCTTGTTGGTTTTCTTTTTGCCCTTTGTTGGGACAATTGTTTATTTCTTGATTGGTAGGGATAAAGTGAGTTTGCCACCAGAAAAAGAATATGTATAAGTACTCTAAAAAGTAAATGAACCCAAATCAAATGATTCTCGACAAAAGCTGCCCATAAGGGCGGCTTTTTTTATAGCTTTGCATTTTTTTTAGAAAAGTGATTATATGCTAACGACAACGGTTAAAGCGAGTAGTATTTCCAACTTAACGGATGCCCGATATTTTGCGGCATGGCATGTGGAGTGGTTAGGTTTTGATTTGACGGCTGCTGGATTAGCCGTTTTACCTTTGCAAGAAGTAAAAGAAATAAAAGATTGGATTGAAGGGCCGAAGATAGTAGGAGAATTAGCTATTTTAGACGTCGAAGAAAGTCAACAGATTATTGATTTTCTTTCCTTAAAATATATTCAAGTAGGCATGCATACGCCCGTTGAATACCTCAATAGCTTAAACGTTGATGCTATTATTAAAGAAGTGATTATTGAACCGTCCACTACTATTGCCGAAATGAAAGCACATTTGAGTACTTACTTTGATTATGTCGATTATTTTTTAATCAATTTTGATAAAAATAATTTAGACTGGGCTAGCATCAAAAAAGGAACAACGTTATCTGTTGCACAATTACAAGAAATTTGCCAGCAATATGAAGTATTTTTAAATATTGATTTTACCCCCACCAATATCGAAAAAATATTAACGACCATTCAGCCACTAGGTATTTCTGTCAAAGGAGGAATGGAGGAAAAAGTAGGACTTAAATCCTATGATGAGTTAGATGATTTATTTGAACTACTGGCAGAAGAAATTTAAGGTAGGATAAAATAAGGCAGCCCCTCTTTAAAATATTCAAAATTCATACGTTGAAAAACTAGTGAGAATAACAAGGGGCTGCTATTAAGTTTTTAAGTCATTAAGCTTTACACAAAACGGACACCCTCCTAAATCCGCTGCCTACAATTAAAAAAAATATTTTTTCTATTAATTTTTCCTTTAGCGACTAACTAGCAATTGGGTAATTTAACTACTTTTAATCTATAGGTCTTTACTATAAAAACGAAAGACCTACATAAACCGTACTTTCACCGTTTGATACGATGAAATTTGTTAGCAGTACTTATTTTACATCGAAATAACTGAAGCCTAACTTTAATTTCTACACCCACACCGTCACAGATGAAGGAAAGAATCAATAAAATAATGCGTTGGTATTTAAAACAACGGATTGGTCGGATTCAAAAATTCATAAAAAATCCGCATGAAGTACAAGCACAAGTACTCAGGGATTTGATTGAAGCAACCAAGCATACACAATGGGGTAAACAGTTTGGCTATCGAAGTATTAAATCATACGAAGATTTTGCCAAGCAGGTGCCTGTATCAAGTTATGATGAGTTGAAACCCTACATTCAAAAAATGATGCATGGGGAGAAAGATATTCTGTGGAGTGGACAAGTTAAATGGTTTTCAAAATCTTCGGGTACGACTAGCGATAAAAGTAAATTCATTCCTGTAACAGATAGAAATTTATTTTCTAACCATATTCGGGGCAACTGGGACACAATGTCCATGCTCTACCATAATAAGCCTGATGCCAGGGTTTTTGCCGATAAAAATTTATTATTAGTTGGTAGTTTAAGTCAATTTGACGCCTATCCTAAAACGACAATTGGCGATATTTCTGCAATTATGGCACATCGCATGCCTGCCGTTGGTCGCCCATTTTATGCGCCTGATTTCAAAACGGGCTTGATGAGTGAATGGGAGGAAAAAATTGAGCGAACAGTCGCTTTGACTAAAGATGACCCTGACTTATATATGATAGCAGGTGTACCTACTTGGAATATCGTTTTATTTAGAAAATTATTGGAAGTAACGGGAAAAGAAAACATTCTAGAAGTTTGGCCAAACCTAAGTGTTTATGTACATGGTGGTGTCGGATTTGCACCTTATAAAGAACAGTTTAAGCGATTTTTGCCAAAAGATGATTTTGTGTATATGGAAGCCTATAATGCCTCCGAAGGTTTCTTTGCGACCCAGCAATTTTTAGGCGATGAGGATATGTTATTGCTTTTAAATAATGGCGTTTATTATGAGTTCCTTCCGATGGAAGAATGGGATAGTGAGCACCCAATAGCGATTCCTTTAAAAGAAGTAGAGATTGAAAAAAATTATGCGATGTTGATTAGTACCAATGCTGGTTTATGGCGCTATCGACTTGGCGACACGGTTACTTTTACGTCTAAATACCCTTATAAAATAAAAATTACTGGTCGAACCAAACAATTTATTAATGCTTTTGGCGAAGAAGTCATGGTCGAGAATACCGACAAGGCGGTTGCTTTGACTTGTGATGAAACTCGTTCGATTGTTTCCGAATATACGGTAGCTCCTATTTATTTTTCTAAAAATGGAAAAGGCGGACATCATTGGTTAGTAGAATTCGAAAAAGCACCAGAAAATTTATTGGATTTCACTAAAAGACTAGACAAAAATCTACAGCAAATCAATTCAGATTATGAAGCCAAGCGCTATAAAAGCATGGCATTGGAGCAATTGCGTATTTCTGTTTTGCCTAAAGATACTTTTCATAATTGGATGCGGGCTAGAGGTAAATTTGGCGTGCAAAATAAAATACCTCGACTGGCAAATCATCGGCAGTATTTGGAGGAAATTTTGCAGATGGTTAAGGAGAATGCTTAGAATAATTCCCCATCCAAAAAACCTTCAAATTCCTTATCCTTATGTTCCAATAAAGGCGAAGCAAAATCTTCTTTATGAATATCTAAAGACCATTTCTCCTGCTTATCTTCTAAAAATTGAGGATAATAAATCCGTTTAATTGGAATTTTATTATAAAACTCTTTGCGGTGAATGCCATCAGGAATAGAGCCAATTTCAGCAGTCACTTTTACTAAAAAACGTTTATCCTCTGGCGGATTTTCTGTTTTGAAAAAATGCAAGCCGCTTTCGCCCTTAAAAAATAAATTTGCACAAGCGCCTTCTATTTTAAAAATGATACCGCAAAGAATATCACCATTTTCAGGAGTTATAAATTTAGATTTTGCAGGTTCTGCAAAATCTATCGTCACATATTCTTTTTTTTGATAACGACCTTTTAATAGCTCTCCAATTTTATTATCTCCTTGAAAAGGAATCGTAGCCTTATACAAATCTTCTCGATACCAAATTGTTTTTAGAGCTATTTTAAATCCTTTTTTATAGGCAATTTGCGTGTATAATTCTTTTAATTTTTGGGCATCTAATCCATAAATCACTAAAAAGGTTTTATTCCCAGCTAGATTGATACGACTATTTAATTCGATTTTAAACTGAAATAAATCTTTCTGCCAAACCTTTAATTGGTCAGCAATCGTCGCATCGTAAGTAGTCAAGCCCATATAAGCCATGGATACTGCTTCTTCCTGTTGTTCAATCCGTTCCTTTAAGTCCCGTAAATGTTCTTTTGTTTCTAATAAATAACTGTAGCGTTCTGCATTTTGCTGGTTACTCCAGAATTTATCACTTGATTTTTTCTTCTTTCTTTCTAAAATTTCTATCTCACTCAATAAACGAATAAAGGCACTTCCTTCTTCTAATTTAGCCATTCTCCGCCTCAATTCACTTGCATGATCGGCGTAGTCAATTTTTTCTAATTCTTCTAATAATAAATCTAGTCCTAGTGGGTCTGCATCTATTTCTATAACTATCTTTTCGGCTACGACGGCTATATTCGCAATTAATTGGTCTTCATTGTCATACGAATTTAATTCTTGTGCTAAAGGGATAATCAATTGCTCTTTGATGGTTCGTTGTAATTGCCTTGCTCCATATTCTGGGCTATAGCCAATTTTAGCTAAATGGTCATAAACGTCTTCTGCTAAAGTTAATTCTAACCGTCGAAATTGAATCCCTTCCAATTTTTTAAATAGGTCGATTTCTCTTTCTACTACATAATGAATCACTTCGCTAGACAAAGGCGCAAAAGGAATCACTTCATCAATTCGACCGACTAATTCTGGCCTAAAAAATTGTTGTACCGCACTCATAAAATGAGTCGTTACGGCTTCTTCATCGACTGATTGTTTTAAACTAATTCGATTCCCTTGCAAATTAGCTGCCCCAATATTAGAGGTCATAATAATAATCGTGCTACAAAAATTAACCAACTTTCCACTACTATCCGTCAATCGACCTTCACTTAATACTTGTAATAATAAATCAAAGAAATTAGGATGTGCTTTTTCAATCTCATCAAATAATAAAACACAAAAAGGCGCTCTACGAACCGCCGCAGTTAATAAACCATCGACCCCATAACTTAAACCCGTCAAGCGCATGACAGAATAAGGGTCAGCATATTCACTCATATCGAAACGCACCATTTTATCTCGATTGCCAAACATGAATTTGGCTAAGACCTTTGCCAATTCTGTTTTTCCAACGCCTGTTGGTCCTACAAATAATAAGGAGGCAATAGGTTTACCTGTTTTAGTTAAAGCCGTTTTTACGGAAGCCAATAAATCAACGATGCTATTAACGGCACGTTCTTGTCCAAAAACATTATTGTTAAAATCTTGCTTGACTTTCGTTGGATTCATCGGTACTTCAGGGTCCACCATAAATAAAGGCATACCTGTTTCTTCGCAGAAATATTGGAGTATTTCTGAACGGTCTAAAATTCTACTTTTTTCTTTTCTATCAACCGCCTTTTGATTGATTAAAATACTTTCTAAAAAACGAATCGGTTTGCCTGGTAAACCCGCATAAGGCGTAAATCGTCGATTCAATCTCAAGGTCTCTCTAATGGCTTCGGTCTCAATATTAATGCGCCGAGTACTCGCTAAATTTTGTACTTTTTTTACAATGATTTCTTCTAATTCTTTCCGAGGTTCTTCTAAGCGAATAATTTGGAAAAAAGATAAATAATTAGGGCTGCGCAATTCGATTCTTGCCATTTCTTCCTCCGTACATTCTGAAATCAAAGTGACTTCCCCTCGACCAATAAAAGAGCGCATATAGTCCGCCATACTTACACTATTGCCTTCGTATTGTCCGACCTCAAATAATTCCATAAAATTTCGGACAAAGAGCACATCCTTCGTACTAGCCAATTCTTTACAGACGATAGCTAGTCCATCTTGCCATCCTGTATTTCCCGTTAATTCCTTAATCATGACCGAAGCAGTTGTTTCCCAAAAATCGCCTTCAATTTTTCGGTCTTTTTTCTGCCGCACCATTTCCCAGACCAAAGCCGTTTTGCCAACTCCCGATGCGCCAACCAATAAGACATTTCTATTAAATTTACCTTTTAAGGCTTTTTCTAATTGTTTGAGTGTTTCTTTTCGACCATAAACAACTTGACGGTCTATCTTTATTTGATGCGCAATTTTAGGTAATAATAAATCTTGTTTGCCATCTTGTAAAGCCTCCAATTCCTTTAGGTTTGGAAACTGAAAGTCTATATTTTGCTGCTCCATTTCTACCGCATCATGCCAAATACTGGCAATAATAGCATGAACGGATTTTAATCGTTGTTTCCGAGCAAACTCCAAATGAATGGCATCTGCTAAGTTTTCTATTAATTTATCTATACTGTTGGCAAAAGTTTCAATACCCAAAACTGGTACGATTCCCCAATATCCTTTGTCTCCTAACTCATTGAAAAAAAAGTCAAATACTAATTCAAAAGCAGGATAACTAATGCCATCTTTAGCGGCCTGTAGACTAATCTCCACTTTGTCTTGCTGATAATCCCCTTCTACATATTCATTTAAAATCTGCTGATAATCGCCTTTATTCAGTATTTTTTGCTGAAAAACTTCGGCATATTTGCCTGCTAATAAATGGAACGATTCGTTTAGCCGAATAGCATCCGCATCCATCATCGGTACCCGAATGGTATTTTCCTGAAAGAAAGACAATTTGAAAGCATAAAAAGGAATGGAAATCGTATAAGCCATAAATTTGTCTAGACGCTAATAAAAATATGCTGATAAAACACCAAATTTAAGACTTATTTGGAATACTTTTACAAAAATTGCCTCAACGACAAATAATTGTTTTTTATGAATTGGCCATCTAGAAATAAGTTTTTTGGTACTTTGTTAAGTGCTTCCAGAACTTTAAGTTCTGGAAGCACTCTATACAGAATAGGGACGAAGCTACGCTCCTTGATATCATTTCTGAAAATGTTTTGCTATAGACAGGGGCATCCAGATAGCTATCGGGATACTTTTTTGGTATTTTCTAAGGAGCAGCGCTCCGAAACCGTCTGTAGAAATAAATTTGCTTACAAGATTTCCCTAAAGGAGCGTAGCTTCGACACCATCAAACCTAGGATAAACTTAAGCACCTTAAATACTAGAAACACGCCACTTAAAACAAGAAATAGCCTGAAGTTATCGCTCTGGATAGGATGCTTATTAATATGCTCTCTATTTGCCTGTCATGATAAAGCTGCTTTAACACAAGCATTAATAGCCGAAACTGTCACCCAAAAAGTAGCCAGTCATCAAAGAAAAAAAATAGCGACTTGTAAAAGGGAAGCATTAGCCGAAGCTTTAGAAATAGCCGATTCTGTGATGATTAAATTGGCGTTAAGCAAAGTAGATACAAGTGGTCAAGGCAATCGACCCTTAAAACCTGCTCGCCCTGAGTTAGATTTGCCTGTTGATACAACTCCGATAAAACCTTTATTTGAAGATACGATTATACGCTTGGAAGATACTGCTGTATTATTGGAGAAACCTAAATTGATGGAAAAAGATACTTTATTGAAAGACACCATAAAAAAAGGGTGACAATTTATTCCAAATCACCATAATTTTCAAAATCATGGTGATTTGGAATCCTATAATGCACTATTGAAAAAATAATAACCCTTTAAATGAAAAGACCTCCAAGTTTTTAAAAAATTTGGAGGTCTTCAATGTAAAATGACGGAGTTCTTTTTTGCTATTATTAAGCCACCATCTCTTTTTTGATTTCAATAATATTTTTCAACTTTTCAAGTAAAAAATCGACTTCTTCTTTTGTGTTAAAATGAGAAAAAGAAAAGCGAATGGTTCTTCTACCTGCTGCCGCATTAATGCTTTCTAAAACATGCGACCCTTTTTCTGCCCCGGAACTACAAGCACTTCCACCAGAAGCACTAATCCCTGAAATATCTAGATTCAACATCATCATATCCGACTTCGGATGCGGCGGAAAAGACACACTTAAAACGGTATACAAATAATTTTCTTGGCAACCATTGAATTGAATATCCTCAAAATTCTGAGTCAATTGGTCTTTTAAATATTGGCGTAGACCATTTATATGGGTATGCCTTTCTTCCATTCCTGCTATCGCCATTTCTAAAGCTTTAGCAAGCCCTACAATGCCATAAAAATTTTCTGTTCCACCTCGCATATTGCGCTCTTGCGCACCGCCATCAATATAAGGTTTAATCATAGAGTCCCCATTGATGTAAACAAAACCAACGCCTTTAGGTCCATGAAATTTATGTGCTGAACCAGTTAGAAAATTAATTTTTGTTTTTTCCACATCAATAGGAAAATGTCCCATTGTTTGGACGGTATCTGAATGATATAATGCATCATGCGCCTGACAAATATTCGAGATTTTATCCATATCGGCGACAGTCCCGATTTCATTATTCGCATGCATCAAAGACACCAACGTCTTTTTATCAGAATTTTCTAATAAGATATTTAATTGGTCGTAGTCTACTCTTCCACATTTGTCAATATCCACAAATTCCAAAGTAATGTCATGTGTTTTTTCTAAGCTTTCAATTGGATGTAGCACACAATGGTGTTCCATTCTAGAAGTGATAATTCGTTGAACGCCCAAATCTCTAACGGAGCATTTCAAAGCCATATTTGTAGACTCTGTTCCACCAGAGGTAAAGAATATTTCTCCTATGGAAGCATTTATGGAATTGGCAATCGACTTTCTAGCTTTTTCAATAATCGAACGAGCCGTTCTACCCTCTCTGTGAATAGAAGATGGATTTCCAAAATTTTCTCGCATCACCTTAGTCATCGCTTCAATTACAATAGGGTCTAAAGGAGTTGTTGCGGCATTATCAAAATAAACTCTCATCGAAACTGGTTTTATTTATATTCATAATGGACATTCTTGTCCGTGTTTTGGTTAGGTGAAACCTTATAAGCAAAGTGCTTGTATTATAGTTCCCTACAAAGTTACCTCAAATAAAAATAAAAGCTATCATATACATGTTGAAAAGTTCATGCATTTTTAAAAGGTAGTAATTACTAGCTTTATCTGTATCTTTACACTTTCAAAATTATCAATACTTTGATTCAACCTTAGCAATGGAATATAGAAGAAGAAAACAGCAGAATACCCACAAGAAGGATAAAACCACTTATGGTCCATTTAATCCAAGGGCGACTAATCGTTTATTAACAAAGGATACAGTTGCTTTAAGTGATTTAGGAGATGATATTCGTTTGAATAAATATGTGGCGCATTGTGGAATATGTTCTCGTAGAAAAGCGGATGAATACATTAAACAAGGTTTGGTCAAAGTAAATGGGAAACTTGCAAATGAGCCGGGTATTCGCATCAAACCAACCGATGAAGTGCAATATAAAGGGGCGATTATCAAACCAGAAGTTCGTCGAATTTATGTGTTGATGAATAAACCTAAGGGGACTATCACTACTTCTAGTGATGAAAAAGGTAGAAAAACAGTCATGGATTTAATTGGTACAGATGTTAAGGAACGAATTTTTCCTGTCGGACGGTTAGATAGGGAAACAACGGGTTTATTAGTTTTGACCAATGATGGAGATTTAGCTAAAAAATTATCGCATCCGAGTTATAATGTCAAAAAGATTTATCACGTCATTCTCGATAAACCTGTGGTCAAAAACGATTTACAAAAAATAAGAGAAGGGCTAAACCTAGAAGATGGCAAAGCAATAGTAGATGGAATTGATTACGCTCGTAATAAAGGAAAAAATGAAGTGGGGATAGAAATCCATATTGGTAAAAACCGAATTGTCCGCCGTATTTTTGAACATTTAGGCTATGAAGTTATAAAGTTGGATAGAATGTATTATGCTGGTTTGACGAAAAAAGATTTGCCTAGAGGTCGATATAAATTTATGGATGAGAAGGAGATTATTATGCTGAAGCATTTTATCTAAAAACGGCGTACGATATCGTAGGTTAAATTGGTATCATGAAAACAGTTCAAGGAGACCTAATAAAATTAGCATTAGCTGGAGAATTCGATGTAATCGTTCATGGTTGTAATTGTTTTTGTACCATGGGTGCAGGGATAGCTAAAACTATTAAACAAAAGTTTCCAGCCGCTTATCAAGCAGATTTAGCAACGGCTAAAGGTAAAAAATCTAAACTTGGGCAAATTAGTTATGCGACCGTTGAATTGGCAACCAATAAATTAATTGTCGTGAATGGATATACTCAGTATCATTGGAAAGGCTCAGGGGTAAAAGCAGATTATGTAGCTATTCGGCAGGTTTTTAAAGCCATCAAAGATAATTTTTCAGGCTTACGGATTGGTTATCCAGCAATTGGTGCAGGTTTAGCAGGAGGCGATTGGTCGATTATTGCCAAAATAATCGAAACAGAATTAGCAGGAGAAAACCATACCTTCGTAGAATATAAGAAATAAATAGAAAAACAGCCTAACTAACAGCGACATTAGGAACAAAACCCTAACTTTGCAGGCTTTAATAGCTAGGCGAAATTTAATTTTCAATTTTCAACCACTTTCGAGTATTGAAGATGTGAAATTAAAACTAAAAATAGCCATTCAGATTCCTATCGAAATTGGTTTTAAGAATGGCTTTAATAGCTAAAAGAAAAATATAGCGAATAATTTAATAATTAGATGTTTAGTTGAATTTATCGTTCATCATTCATCGTTCATCATTCCAAAATGACGGTATTCGAAAATTTACAGCAAATCATCAAAGATATTGAGGCGGCTCAGCCAGCAGATTTAGCGGCATTGGAGCAATTTCGAATCAAATATCTAGGCTCTAAAAACATTATCAAACCTTTATCTAAAGGCTTTCGAGAAGTACCGAACGAGCAGAAAAAAGAATTTGGGCAATTATTAAATAAAGCCATTCAAACGGCAGAGCAAAAGTTTCAAGCACTAAAAGATGGCTTGGAAACAGTTGCGGATGAAGCAGGAGGAGAAGACTTGGATTTGACTGCACCAGGAGAAGCAATTGCTTTAGGTTCTAGACATCCTGTGTCTATCACCATGAATCGCATCATTGATATTTTTGCTAGAATTGGATTTGCCGTAGCAGAAGAAAGAGAAATTGAAGACGACTGGCATAACTTCACGGCGATGAATACGCCAGAAGACCACCCTGCTAGAGATATGCAGGATACCTATTATCTAAAAGATAGTACTTCCATGTTGTTGAGAACGCATACGTCTTCCGTACAGGCAAGAACGATGACGACTCAAGAACCACCGATAAGAATTATTGCACCGGGTCGAGTGTATAGAAATGAAACCATTTCTGCTCGTTCGCATTGTCAGTTCCATCAAGTAGAAGGCTTGTATATTGATAAAGATGTATCTTTTGCAGATTTAAAGCAGACCTTATTATACTTTGCAGAGGAAATGTATGGTGTTGGTTCAAAAATCAGATTGCGTCCTTCTTATTTTCCTTTTACAGAACCTAGTGCAGAAATGGATGTTTCTTGCTTTATCTGTAATTCGAAAGGATGTAACGTTTGTAAATATACAGGTTGGGTAGAGATTTTAGGTTGTGGCATGGTAGATCCTCAAGTATTAGAAAATTGCGGGATTGATTCAACGGTTTATTCTGGATTTGCTTTTGGAATGGGCGTAGAACGACAAGCAATGATGCAATACGGGATTAATGATATTCGATTATTATTTGAAAATGATGTTCGATTTTTGCAGCAGTTTCAGTCTGCTTTGTAGTTGATAGCTTATTAATTATTGAATTATAGCTATGCCAAATTTTAAAAATTTGGCATATTTCGACTCATTCCTACCAATAAAACCTTTCACATAAAAATTTAAAGCCAAATCTATTCGGTGAGATACATCCACTTTTAGATGTTAAATTTTAAATTTTGAATTTTAGATTTCATTCATGAAGCCAAGCATACCAAAAGGCACGAGAGACTTTACGCCAGAACAAGTGTCCAAAAGAAATTACATTTTCGATACCATCAAAAAAGTATTTATCAAATATGGCTATCAGCCAATTGAAACACCTGCGATGGAAAGTTTGTCGACTTTGACAGGAAAGTATGGAGAAGAAGGCGATAAATTATTATTCAAAGTGTTGAATAATGGAGAATTTTTAAATAAAGCAGACAAGCAAGCAATTGCAGATGGCAATTCCGCTAAACTGATTCCGTCTATTTCTAAAAGAGGATTACGATACGATTTAACCGTTCCTTTTGCCCGCTTTGTGGTGATGCACCAGAATGAGATTTCCTTTCCTTTTAAACGATACCAAATTCAACCAGTTTGGCGAGCAGACCGCCCACAAAAAGGTCGATACCAAGAATTTTATCAATGTGATGTAGATGTCGTTGGTTCTGATTCTTTGATGTATGAGGCGGAATTGGTACAGATTTATGATGAAGTCTTTGCGACTTTAGGCGTAAATGCAGAAATCAAAGTCAATAACCGAAAGATATTAGAAGGTATCGCAGAAGCTGCTGGTATTTCTGACCAGTTTATGGATATGACGATGGCTATTGATAAGTTGGATAAGATTGGGATAGAAGGGGTTCGGAAAGACTTAGCAGGAAGAGACATTGCTGAAACAGCGATTGATAAAATAGAAAAAATGTTAGGCGTCACTTCTTTAGCGCCTTTAAAAGAATTATTTGCAGATAGTCCTACGGGCCTTAAAGGCATTGAAGAATTAGAAGCTTTCCACAGTTATTTTGATTTAAAAACACCGACAAATGAAGTCGTGTTTGACATTACTTTAGCAAGAGGTCTGAGTTATTATACAGGCTGTATTTTTGAAGTAAAAGCCAAGGATGTCAAAATGGGCAGTATTGGCGGTGGTGGACGATATGATGATTTGACAGGCAACTTTGGATTAAAAAATGTCTCTGGTGTCGGCGTGTCCTTTGGTGCTGCCAGAATTTTTGATGTGATGGAAGAATTGGAGTTATTTCCAAAAGAAAGAGGGGATAGTTTAAAATTATTACTTGTTGCTTTTGATGATCCAGCTCATAAATATGCTTTTGACTGTTTGAATAAAGTTCGAGCAGCAGGCATTAATGCAGACTTATATCCCTCCCCTGCCAAAATGAAAAAGCAAATGAAATATGCCAATGATAGAAAAGTTCCTTTTGTAGCGGTTATTGGTAGTAATGAGATGGAGGCTGGAAAAGTGCAGTTGAAGAATATGGAAACGGGAGAACAAAGTTTGTTAACGACTGAGGAGGTGATTGAGCAATTGTTTTAGTGTAAAAAATCAGAAATAAAACACGGTCGTCTGGAGACGACCAGATATTGATTTCCAGTCTGGAGACTGAAAATATCGGTGAATTCATCATTCATCGTTTATCATTCATCGTAAAAAAATATGCCACGATATAATAAACTAACAACCATACAAGAAGACCTAGCTAACGGTTTAATTACCTGCGAACATCTAGTAGAATACTACTTAGACCGCATCAATGCGACTAAAGATTTAAATGTCTATATAGAAGTGTTTGAGGAAGAAGCCTTAGCGCAAGCGAAAGCTTTAGATGCCAAATATAAAAATGACCCAACTTCTGTAGGGAAATTATTTGGGATGGTGATTTCTATTAAAGATGTGTTGTGCTATAAAGACCATTTGGTAACCGCAGGGGCTAAAATTCTAGAAGGCTTTAAATCACTTTTTACCGCAACAGGAATTGAGCGATTATTAGCCGAAGATGCGATTATTATTGGGCGAGTCAATTGCGACCAATTTGCGATGGGTTCTACGAATGAAAATTCGCATTATGGACCAACTAAAAATGGCTTAAATCCGAAGAAGATTCCTGGTGGTTCTTCTGGTGCATCAGCCGTTTCGGTACAAATAGATACCTGTCTAATTTCTTTAGGCACAGATACAGGTGGCTCGGTTCGACAACCTGCTGCTTTTTGTGGTATTCTAGGATTCAAGCCAACTTACGGTCGCGTGTCTCGATATGGTTTATTAGCTTATGGTTCTTCTTTTGACCAAATTGGGGTCTTAGCTAATAGCATTGAGGACATTGCATTGACTTTAGAATTGATGGCGGGTAGAGATGAATTTGATAGTACCTCTAGTAGTAAAGCGGTGCCTAGTTATTCCAAGGATTTAAATTTTGGCAAAAAAGCAAAAATTGCCTACTTCCCTACTGCTGTAGAACATCGAAGTTTAGATGCCGATGTACGCAACCAGACTTTAAATTTAATCAAACAATTAGAAATAGACGGGCATACGGTAGAAGGCGTAGATTTTGATTACTTGGATTATATTATTCCTGCCTATTACGTTTTAACGACCGCAGAAGCTTCTTCTAATCTTTCTCGTTTTGATGGTATTCGCTATGGTTATAGAAGTCCGAATGCGACGAATTTAGAAGAAACTTACACTATGTCTCGCACCGAAGGCTTCAGTACCGAAGTAAAGCGTCGAATTATGTTAGGAACGTTTGTATTGAGTGCAGGGTATTATGATGCGTATTATGGCAAGGCCCAAAAAGTACGTCGATTAATCGCCGAAAAAACAGCCGAGATATTTGAGAACTACGATTTTATTTTAATGCCTTCTGCTCCAGGGCCAGCTTGGGATATTGGTGCCGTGAATGATGACCCTGTGGCGATGTATTTAGCCGATATTTTTACGGTACAAGCAAATATGGCGGGGATTCCAGCTATTTCTATTCCTTTGGGTGAGTCAGGCGGTATGCCGATTGGTGTGCAGTTGATGGCGAATAAATTTGAGGAAGGGAAGTTGTTGGCTTTTTCTAAAGAGCTTGTTTAATTCAGGTTCATAAGTTATCAAAGGGGAAGTCGTCAGGAGGACGACTAGATACGGATTCCTAGTCTGGACTCCAGACTAGAAACGCCTATCCGCAGGTCTCCTGACCTGCATTGAGCACTTGATTATCAAAAATTAGAGATTTACTAAATTCTGATAATCTACGGTACCGACACAGATGGGCAAATGGTAAAAGATGGTGACGAAGCTACGCTCCTTATAGGGAATTTAGGGAATTTCGTTTCTACAGACAGAGTCAGAGCTACGCTCTTTTGGATTTTTTAGGGGCATCGCCCCGTCCCCGTCTGTAGATTTATTCGATTTCCTTCATTTTCCTAAGGAGCATCGCTCCGACACTCTATTTTTTACATTAAATTTAGCTTATCCCATCTGTGTAGATACCGTAGATCCTGAAAATTTAGCAAATCGAGCACCCGAATCACTTAAACAACTTATCCAAAGTTTCCTGCGTCACCAAATCCTTTTTATAAACCAATTCCCAACCAGAATTTTCGACCATAAAAGCCATCATTTCTAGAGCTTGATTGCCTTGTTTTCTAGCACTTTCCAGCAACTCACTTTCAGTTGCTTTTTGCATGATAAATTCCTTGGCATTGGCATTCAGTTTATTATAATCATCTTTACTAAAAGCGTTAAAAGTCCCTTCTGTTATATCGTAGTAATCTAAAGTATGGTCAATGGAAATGATACTAGGTTCCGGTAATTTACTAATGACAATTTGCTGTTTTTCTGGCAAAGCCTCAATTACCATTTCTTCTAAATCATACCCAATGGATACTTTAGCTTTCACTCGAATCAATGCCTTTTTTCGGAAGAAACTAAAGTCATAGCCCCAGTAATCTTCATAATCATAGACCTCCGAAAAATGCCCTTCTACCGTGACAAGTTTATAGACATTCTTGACTTTCTCTAGTAAAACCTGAGAATTTTCTTTCGCCTTTATTTCATTCCAAGTGTAATATTTTTTAGTTAGAAAAACACCACCACCAAAGAATAGGATAAGGGCTAAAGCAATTAATATTTTTTTCATAGCAAAAATGGTATTAGGAACTATAAACGATGAATGATGAACGATAAATTCGTCAACCATTACGTAAACTAAAATATCCGAGATGTCACTAATCCAAGACAAAAATTAGATGAACACGTTTAGATTTTATAATATGGCTAAAAACCGCTCAGTAACAAGAAAAAAATAAATTGAACATTTATCATTCGTGGGGATTTTTAATCCGTGGGGGAAATCAATTTTTAATCCGCTACTTAGCAGGACTAGTAAATTTAGAATCCTTAACCCGAAATCGCCAATCCCAAAGCGCGCATTCTTCCGCATAATCTACTCCGACTCTAGGGCTAGAAATAATATGCTCCTCGCTTATTTTCATTCCTCTATCTTCAATCCAAATTAGGCTATCTTTCGATAATAAACTCACGCCTGTCCATTCTTTAGTAATTCCTAAAGCTTTACTCATAACGCCTGGGCCGCCCGTTAATTGTCGATTCGCTTTGCTTCTACCTCTTCTCTCTAACATAAGTTCGGTATTATCTAAAGGCTCAACAGCACGAATTAAAACAGCATGTGCCATCCCTGCTTTGGCAGTTACCACATTGAATAAATGATGAATGCCATAACACAGGTAAACATAGGCAACACCGCCTTCTTCAAACATAATCGAAGTTCGCTTAGTATGTAAATTTTGATATGCATGACAGGCTTTATCGTCAGGCGCACGGTAAGCTTCTGTCTCGACTATTTTTCCAGCAGTCAATTGACCATCGAAATTAGTGACTAACACTTTACCGAGTAAATCTTTACTTATTTGGACGACGTCTTCTTGGAGGTAAAAAGATTTTGCTAATCGTTGTCCAATAGATTTTGCCATATTTTTAGGTAGAAATTTTTGATAGGCGGGAGAGAAGACTGAATTTCTTTTTGATGATTCTTCGGGGAATTGAAGTTCACTTTTACTTTACATTGCAATAAAAGCATAAGCAAAAACGATAACTGAAATAATTAAACCATACATAAAAATACGGTAGCAAGTCCGCAAATAATTATATTTTTTGGCTAAGACTTTTCCTAAAAAATAAAGGTCTCTTGTCATAGAACTATACAGAAAGTCGCTGTCCTTAATCATTTCCATCATGCCCCAATGGAAATCATCCATTTTCATATTATAGAAATTACCAAAGAATAGTAAGTTCGATTTTTTTTGTCGAATATCTTCTCTGGTAAAAACCCCCTCTGTGACTTTAGGCATAGTGGATAAAGTCGCAAAAACGATAGAGGCTAAACAAACGAATAAAAGTAATAAGGTAGGAATAATTAATTTAGGGTTATCTCCAAAATTCGGCACTAAAGTAGAAACTGAAATAGAAACAATGATGGCATTAATACTCAACATAATATTCGCCTTATTATCGGCAATCGAACTTAAATTAACGTGGGTTCGGTAAGTCGTTCGATACATTGTTTCTACACCTCGACCTAAACGAATTTGAGTGATTTCTTTTTTGCCGCCACCTTTTTTTGCTTTCTTTTTCTTTTTATCTTTTTTATTCTTTTTTTTAGAAATAAGTGCCTTCTCTGCTTCACTCAAACTTTCCCGATTTAATCTTGCTTTTTGCTTAACCAATTGCTTGATATGTTTTTGCTTATTTTTCTCGAAAAGTGCTTGTCCAACTGTCGTTTGAAATTGGTGATTTTGCATGAATTCTAATTCAAAATCAATCCAATCTTGTTCATTCATCACTAATTCTTTCACCAAGACCAACTCTTCTCTAATTTTCCCACATCGAGTCCAATAATTATCTTTTCCTAAATGACTTAAGTCGGCATCGCAAAGTATCTTTTCAAATAAAGTCTTGGGTGCTTGAGGATATTTTGTAGCTAAAATACAATTTTGAATAGTTGTTATTGCAGCTATTGGGTAATCGTTTGCTTTCAGCAATTCAGTTGCATATTCTGCACTTCTTTGTTCATGCCCTTCTGCCCCTTGATTATAACCTGTATCGTGAAACCACGCAGCAATTTCTAATAACTCCCTATTTTCTGCGGTTACTTTCTCTAGCGCACAAATTTCCTTAACTGCATTAACCACATTTATAGTGTGTTGCAAATTATGATAGGCATATTTGTTGGAAATATGTTGCTCGAAGAATTTTCTAGTATAGTCTTCGACACTTTCTAATATGGCTTTTTGCGCTACTTGCATATAGAATTTCTCTGCGTATTTTATACTATTATGGAGACTTACTTTATTAAAAGGTTAAATTATTAAAATTATTGGAAGAATTCGCTAAAGATTTAGAAAAATATATCCTTAGTTAATCAATTTAGCCAATATTTTTGAATTAACCTTTTCTTTTTTACGTTTTTAATAGAAAGTATGTTTTTAAAAAAATAGTTATTTGCTGATTTTGGCAAAAGAAGGAATGATAACAATAGCTAAGAACATACATTAATTGTCTTAAATTATAAAAAGGTATTATTTGTTATTTGAGAAAATACTAAAAATAATAATTACATTGGTTTAGGACAGGTTTTAAAGGGAAGCCTTATTTTTGTCTTTATTTAAGTAGGAGATAAATTTTGAGGTTGTCTCAGAATGAAGATAAAATAAATATCCATGAAAATAGCTGTAGCACAATTGAACTTTCACGTTGGTAATTTTGAAGGCAATCTTCAAAAAATGTTAGTTGCCGTAGAGACTGCCAAAAAGCAAAAAGCAGATATTGTTTGTTTTAGTGAATTGGCAACTACTGCTTATCCACCAAGAGATTTTGTAGAATTTGATGACTTTGTAGACTTGGCGGAGGCTACTGTGAAAAAATTGGCTAAGGCTGCGAAAGGGATTGCGATTATTGTTGGTTCGATTAGTAGAAACCCTGTGATTGAGGGAAAAGATTTATACAATTCTGCTTATTTTTTAGCAGATGGAAAAATTCAACAAGTACAGCATAAAGCACTTTTGCCAACCTACGATATTTTTGATGAGTACCGTTATTTTGAACCTGCCAGCGAGTTTAATATTGTAGCATTTAAGGGCAAAAAAATTGCTTTAACGATTTGTGAAGATATGTGGAATTTAGGAAATGAAAATCCTTTGTATACCATCTGTCCAATGGATGAGTTGATGTCCCAACAGCCAGATTTGATGATTAATATCTCGGCATCCCCATTTGCTTATGACCATGCGCAAGAAAGAATTGAGGTATTAAAAGCGAATGTGGATAAATATAAATTGCCACTTTTTTATATCAATCATTCGGGCGCACAAACCGAAGTGATTTTTGATGGCGGTTCGATTATTATGTCTCCTGATGGAAAAGTTTTTGAGGAACTACCTTACTTTGAAGAATGTGTTAAAACATACAATTTAAAAGAGGTGATGAAAGGTGGGAAAGTATCGGAGCAGCCAAAAGATAAAATGCAATTAATCCATGATAGCATTGTCTTAGGCATTAAAGATTATTTTGGAAAACTAGGTTTTAAAAGAGCTATTTTAGGGTTGTCAGGTGGAATAGATTCGGCGGTAACAGCGGTATTAGCAGCAAGGGCTTTAGGCGCAGATAATGTAAGGGCTGTTTTAATGCCTTCTGAATTCTCTTCCGACCATTCAATAAATGATGCTAGAGATTTAGCTAAAAACTTGGGCATTCAATACGATATTATTCCGATTCAAAAAGCGTATGAGTCTTTTAAAGAATTATTATACCCTCATTTTTTAGGTACTTCTTTTAGTGTTGCTGAAGAGAATATTCAGGCAAGAACGAGAGGTGTTTTATTGATGGCAATGTCCAATAAATTTGGGAGTATTTTGTTGAATACATCTAATAAAAGTGAAGCAGCCGTTGGTTATGGCACTTTATATGGCGACATGTGTGGCGGTTTATCCGTCATTGCAGATGTCTATAAAACAGATGTTTTTGCTTTGGCAAGATACATGAATAAAGATGGGGAGGTCATTCCAGAAAATACAATTACGAAACCACCGTCTGCGGAATTGCGTCCTGACCAAAAAGATTCTGATAGTTTGCCTGAGTACGATATATTGGATGAAATATTATTCCAATACATCGAAAAACAGCAAGGGCCAAAAGAAATTATTAAAATGGGCTTTGATGAACAATTAGTTCGTCGAATTTTACGATTAGTAAATATCAATGAGTTTAAACGCTATCAGACACCGCCTATTTTGCGGGTGTCTTCTAAAGCTTTTGGTATGGGGCGGCGGATGCCTATTGTAGGGAAATATTTATCTTAATCTGTAGCGCCAAGCTCTGCTTGGCGGGCAATTTACCAAGCGAAGCTTGGCACTACAAATCAAATCAATGTCCAAGAAATATTTTTTCAGCTTACTTTTCTTACTACCCTTATTTCTTATAAATTGTGGGGAAAGCTACCTATTTGAAAAGACTTATGAAATAGAAAAAGGAGCATGGCAATACGAGAATACCCTAGACTATTCTTTTGAAATAACGGATACGACAAAAGTTTATAATCTTTTATTGGAAGTCGGCCACTCCCTAGATTATTCTTACCAGAATTGTTATTTTAAAATTTATACCCAATTTCCTTCTGGGGAAAAATCGGAACAATTATTATCCATTGATTTAGCTGATGGAATTGGTCGATGGCAGGGAGATTGTAATAATAAATCCTGTACCATTTTATTGGATATACAAAAACAAGCATTTTTTAATGCTTTGGGAACTCATACCATTACCTTAGAACAGTATATGCGAAAAAATCCATTGAAAGGCATTGAAAGTTTGGCGATTAAATTGGAAGATACTGGTTTAAGTAAATAACCCGTAAATATGACTTCATTCATCTGAAAGCGTTGAACAAAAGAAAATTATTATTCAACGCTTTCAGAATAGGGAATACTGCTTATACCGCAAAAACACGTTCAAAATAACTTCCAACTTCCTCTACAATTACACTTTTATCGCCTTCTATCTCCACACCAGCAATAATTTTTGCTAAGCGTTTTTTGTATTCCATCTGCATTGCTCGACCAATTTGAATTCGCTGCGCTTGTGGAGAACCTGCGCCGTGCATACTTTCCGTTAAATAACCAACGGCATTTCTTCCCAAAGTCATATTTTCAATCAAGCGTAAAATACGCATTCTATCTTCTGTTTTAACACTCGCTTTTCCTCGTAAATATTTTTGGATTAAACCACCAATCTCTGGGTGATTGAGTTCTTGTTCAGAAGGCATGGTAGCCACTAATCCACCTCCTATATCTTGTGCCAATCGGCCAATTTCATAAGGTAATTTCGTGACGTGATGTTTACAAACATTGGCAATCATACTATCACAGATATAAGCGCCCGATTTGGTTTCGTATCCTTGGTAAGATGCCGCTATTCCCGTCGCATAAATGGTCTCATTTAAATGCGTCATTTCTACCAATTTATCTTTGATATGAGAAGCTTTTGGAATTCCATTCATCTCTGCAATATTGGCTGCTGCGCCAATCAAAACATCACCTACGCCACTTTTACAAACATAACTTCTTCTATGATAAGCAGTAAATCGTTCGACTAATAGGGCAGCAAAATCGTATTCGCCATCCATGAATATATATTTATTAGGAATGAACACCTCCTCAAAGATGACCATTGCTTCTTGTCCTCCATACTTCGCATTTCCGACATCAATTGAACCTTCTTCCATACTCCGAGTATCGCAAGATTGGCGACCATAAATATAGGTAATGCCTTTGGCATCTACAGGAACTGCGCCTGTAATCGCATAAGCTTTATCCCCTTCTCCTAAACGCATTGTTGGCATGACAATCATATAATGAGAGTTGATACAACCTGTTTGGTGTGCTTTTGCCCCACTTATATAAACACCTTCGGCCGTTCGTTTCGTGATATGCACAAACATATCAGGGTCTTCTTGCTGATGTGGCGCTAGGCTTCTATCTCCTTTTACATCCGTCATTGCACCGCCGACCACATAATTATATTGGTGCATTAAGGTTAGAAAACCTTTTAATCTTTCATGGTAAGTTGTACCGTGTTTTTCATCTATCTCAAACGTTACCGAATATAGGGAATTAAAGGCATCCATACCAACACAACGCTGAAAACAAGTACCTGTAATTTGCCCTAGTTTTCGTTGCATTTTATTTTGCAAAACCAATTGCTTGGTATCTGTGCAGATATTTAAAAAACGACTAACTGGTTCGCCTGTAAAAGGAGAAATAACCGAGGCTAATTCAGGTGCATGAACGGCTAATTCATACGTTTCTGCAATGGCATTAATAGAAGGACGAATCATTGGATGTTCGACATAATCTTTGACTTTTTCGCCAAAAAGATAAATGGTTAAACCTCTTCCTCGGAGGGAGTTGATGTAAGAAGTGCCGTCGGTAATCTTTGTTGGTGTTTCGTTTGTTGTGGTCATATTTTTTTTTAGAAGTCAGAAGCGAGACCAGAAATTTCAATTTCTTATCAGAAGTCAGGCTTACATTAAGGCAAGTACTGTGATAGAATAAATGAACAATTTTTAAATGGTTAGATAGCTCCTGATTAGGTTTCGGACTACAAGTCCTAACAAGCAACCTTTTTTAGTTGTTAACTTATTTTGTCTGACAATGTAATGGTCTAAATTTTGACAGTTTATAGTCTCTTTAAAGCTTAAAATTACTACTTTATCCCTATTATTTTATTGGCAGGATGTAAAATATCGGTAAATAATTTTAAATTCTCTTGATTTTCTTCCAAATAGAAGGCGTTCAAAATATCTTGTTTCTCTCTCTCTGTTAAATGATAGGTCATAGAAGCCATTTCATTTTGCTTGGTTGGTTGATAAGAAAAACGAATGACATCAAAATGGTCTTCTCCTAGAAGGTCAAAAATAAAACCTAGATTCGTGTCATGTTGAAACTCTTGTAGTTTTAATAACTTACCTGCAATACCCAGCGGGTTAAAAATACTACCAATTAATCCATCTTCATCACTTGGGGTGATTTCATTAATACCGTCTTTTGTATCTATTTGCACTAACACCACCCCACTTGTATTGTCAATAATCCAATCTTTGAAAACGTGTATAAAGCGGGTTGCTGAGGTAATACCATGATTGTCTCTGAACCCTGCATCCAATACTTCTATTTTTGGGTTACTAGGTAAATGCACATTAGGTAAAATATAAGGATAGGTGGCATTCATTCTTAAAGCTGTCGTAAACTTTAAATTCATGGCATCTTGCGCTCGAAATACTTTTCCAAAATCTACCGCATCGGTTTTTACTGTATTTCGCTTACGCTCAAAGATAGGCGTTTTGGTCATATAAGATACGCCTTGTGGCGAAATGACCATTCGACGACCATCATTGACAATGGAAGGTGTAATAAAAAGCATAGGAATAGTGGCTTGTTGTTCTGGTGTTTTATAAGCACTAATCGTTTTATCTAGAATGCCTTCCGTATTTTCATTAAACTGTTTCTCAAAAATATACCCTCGGTCTTTATGATATTCGTAGCCGCCCGATTTAAAAGTTGCCCAAGGCAAAAATAGATCATTGGATACGATGGTAAAAGTGATAGAATTTAGTAAATCTGTAGAAATATTTTCGATGTGTTTATTATCATAAAAGTCTGTTTCTTTTCCCAATGTTTTTTGCAAATAGACTTCTCGCATATAAGCAGCGCCTAGCATACCACCTGAAGCCCCTGAAATTAAGGACGTATGATTCATTAATTTTCCGCCTAAAGCCTTGTCTACTTGTTGCATTACTTGAGTCGTCCAAGTAGCTGCTTTCATACCACCACCACTGACACAAAGTAGCACCATTTTAGGTTTTGCTTGTTTTTGCTTTTGCTTCCAATTATTTAGAATAGCGGTAGTGTTTTCAATATCAGGTACGGTATATTTTGGGAAACTTTGAATATCTAAAGCATCGGTCGTATAACTTGTTTTACTCGTATTATAATTCAAGCCATAAGCCCTATTTTCATGACTAAAGAATTCATATTTTGTCAATTGTTGCACACCCGCCAAAAGTAAAATAATAATAGTCATTCGCCACTTACCAAACCAAAAAGTAACCGCTCCAACCAAAGCAATAATCATACTGCAAAGAATAAAAACACTAGAAGCAGCAGGCAACCTAGAATAAGGATTGTCTATTAAGAAACCTAGTAAGATTAAAAGGAAAAACCCAAATAATTGTACGACTAAGATATTTAAATGGTTTTGCTTAAATACTTTGAACAAAGTTTCTTTATCATAGTGAGTAACACTACGAACTAACATTGGTCGAAAGTCGGTTGATAAATAAGTATCGACTTTCCATTCTGTCCGATTTTCTCTAATAGAATCTATATTAATGTAAGGTCGTCCTGGAGCTAATTTTCCTTTTAAATTAGGTGGTATTTCCCTCGTTTTTGCAAAATGCAAAATGTCTTTATTGGTAAATTCAAAATAGACCGCTAGTAAGGAAATGAGTAATAGGTTTCCTAATAGAAAACCACTACAATTTAACATAATATTCTCGAAAGACCGCAATTCATAATAGCCTTGAAAATAGACGATATGGAGAAAATAAAAGACAAAAAAAGAAAAAGGGATGATGAAATTATTAATGCAAAATTTGGTGAAGGGTTTAGCCATCGTTGCGATAAATGGAAAGCGGTGGGCATCCAATAAATAGGTCGTTAGATTCCAAGCCATCATAAATGCACCAAACCAAAAACCAACAATAAAAAAGCTAAAAAAATTAATTTCACCTAAATATTCAGGTGATAGAAAAAGATATTTCACCCCAAAAATATTTCCAATTTGTCCGCTGATTAATAAAGCGAGTAGTATCCAAGTAAACAATAAAATTAAGTTACTCCTAAAATGCAAAATGAGCAATTGGAAGGGAAAGGAGTAATAAATATTTCTTAAGCGTTTCCTCATTTGGGAGATACTGAAAGTTTTGGTTAAGAAGAATGTAGTAATAAAACTATTTTGCTGTCAATTTAGTTGCTTCTACATTTTAATGCAATGCCCCTTTGTAGTTATTTTGACGAAAGCATCTGCAATTTTAAGCCTTTCATGACAAATAAAAAACGGTAAGACAAAGTGGTCTCCAAAAGACCTACAGTATCTTACCGTTTTAATGATATAGATTTGCGAATATTAAAGTAATCAGATTGAAAGTTGATATTATGAAAATATTAAATCAATATCTAAAGCAACACGACTGCGCATGCGGGCGGATCCATTGGGCTTTAATAGTATATGTCCCCAACGGATTCTTCTCTTTTTATCAATTGAAGCTCTATTAAACCTAAAAATCTTATAAAGTCCGATAATTCATTGGTGTCAAAATAAAACCTTCTGCTTTTAATAAATTGACAACGCCGTTATTCCCACCTAAATGTCCAGCACCTACTGCAAAAAATGTGACTTGCTCGCCCATCATTTTCTGCATTACGGGAATCCAATTTTTATTTCGACCAACCAATAAAAGGTCTTCATATTGTCCGACACCTTCTTCATCTGCCGCAAACATTTTCATCATTCCCTTTAAGTCTTGGTTTTTATATAATTTGACCATTTCGTCTAATTGATCTGTACTAGAACTCTCTACTTTAATACTCTCATATAACATAGCTGCTTGTGCTTCATAAGGAATGCTATCAAACATACTCATTTGGTATTCGGCGGTTTCTAAACCACCAATTGTTTTTTCTTTGCCTTTAGCCATTTCCATAAATTCCATTTCATAACTCATCATTTCGCCTGTATTTAAACCGCCGCCACCAGTCATGTCCATCGATCCGAAGACAGATAAAAACATGGGTTTTATTTTTTCCATCATCTGCCACATAAAATCATTCATGCCCATTTCTGCAAAATGTGCCTTCACTTCTTTATACTTATTGGGTTCTAGGAAATCACTTAAAGTTTGTCCATCAGTCATAAATGCTTTCATCATCAAGCTCATTTGAGTGCCCATATCCATCATATCTTCCATATTAATTTCAAAAGTCACTTTTTTACTTTTATTAAAAGCAGTTTTAGTAGCGTCCGTTAAGAAGAAGTCCTCTTTAGCAATTAAGTGAATGGTTCCATATAAATAAGAGGTGTCTTGTAAACCGTTGCCACTAATTGCCCAAAGTAAGGAATTGGCAATTGGTTTTGGTGCAACCGTTTTTTCAACTGCTTTTTCAATAGGCATTTTAGCCTCTTGTGCCGTTACTGCACCGAATCCAATGAAAAAGAAAAATAGATAATTAAATAAGAATTTCATTCAATATTTTTTATGTGTAGTGGGCGAAATAGCAAATAGGTCAACGACCTTATTAATTGCTGATAAATCTTTCACCCATAAAATTACTTTTTAGACAGCAATATAGCTGACTTGTTTCTAAAGAGAATCCTAAAATTTAAAGAATAGTTTAAAAGTTACTGTTTTTTAAATACTTTATGCTAAATCATTTCTATATTTCGCAGGTTTTCTACGTAGCGGCGACTTCATTCGCCGAGACTATCCATCTTAAAAGGCGAATGAAGTCGCCTATGTATAACGAAAAAGATATGCCATTAATTACTATTGCGCTCGGAATTGCGGTTTTGTTATTCCTTATTATTGGATTGCGGTTTAATGCTTTTATCGCTTTAATTATTGTTTCTCTAGGAATTGGAGTTGCCCTGGGCATGCCGATAACAGACGTAATTGAGTCCATTAAAAATGGAGTAGGCAGCACTTTAGGCTATTTGGCTTTGATACTAGGGTTTGGCGCAATGCTCGGTGCTTTGATTGCCGAAAGTGGTGCGGCACAAAATATTACGACCAGCCTAATCGAAAAATTTGGCATTAAAAATATTCATTGGGCAGTTATTTTAACAGGATTTATTGTCGGTGTTCCCATGTTTTACTCTGTTGGATTCATTATGTTGATTCCAATTATTTTTTCCATTGCCAAATCGACTCGCTTGCCTATTTTGTATGTCGGTATTCCAATGGTTGCCTCGCTATCGGTGACGCATGGTTTTTTACCACCACACCCTGCACCAACAGCCATTGCAGTTATTTATGGAGCAGATATTTCCCTAACCTTATTATACGGAATTATATTAGCCATTCCGACTATCATCATTGCAGGCCCTATTTTTGGTAGCACTTTTAAAAATTTTAAAACCAAAGAAGAACCCAAAGATTTATTTCCACTTAAAGAAATTCCAGCAGACCAATTACCGTCTTTAGGTATTAGTATTTTGACGGCTTTAATTCCCGTTTTATTAATGGCAGCTTCCGCAATTGCGAAACTAACCTTACCCGTAGACAACGTACTTTATAATGTACTAATTTTTTTAGGTGACCCTATTATTGCTATTTTATTAGCGGTTTTATTAGCGATTTATACTTTAGGTATCAATACAGGAAAAACCATGAAAGAAGTGATGGATAGCCTAGCAGAATCCGTCAAAATCATCGCTATGATTATTCTAATTATTGGTGCCGGTGGTGCTTTTAAACAAGTGTTAGTCGATAGTGGAACGGGCGATTATATTACGGAATTAATGGTTGGTTCTAATTTTTCTCCTCTATTGTTGGCTTGGTGTATTGCCGCTGCTTTAAGAATTGCCCTAGGTTCTGCTACGGTCGCTGCTTTAACGGCAGGTGGAATTGTTGCCCCGTTGGTTGGTGCTACTGATGTCAATGCAGAATTATTGGTATTGGCAACTGGTGCAGGTAGTTTGACTTTATCTCATGTAAATGATACAGGTTTCTGGTTATTCAAAGAGTATTTTAATTTGACGATTGGCGAAACGCTACGGTCTTGGACGATGATGGAGACGATTGTTTCTGTTGTTGGATTGGTTGGTTGTTTTGTGTTGGATATGTTTTTGTAACTAAGGAAAATTAGTAGGGAAAAATAACGACCAAAATTTAATGGCAGCAGGGAATGCTATTGAGAGGTCTCCTAAAAACATATCAGAATATGCGAATATAATGCTTACAGAATCACACTTTCCCTATATTCTATTAAAAAATAATGGCAAGAAAAGTACAGCACTCTTTATTAACAAAAGCAAAAACTAACAAAAAAGATGAGTTTTATACGCAACTTATAGATATAGAAAGTGAATTGAAACACTATAAAAATCACTTTAAAGACAAAGTAGTTTATTGTAACTGTGACGACCCAAGAGTTAGCAACTTTTTTAATTATTTTTCCGCTAATTTTAAAAATTTAGGGCTAAAAAAATTAATCACAGCTTGTTATAAAAAACAAGAAATAGATTTGTTCAAGAATAAAAAAACTGAAAATGGATTTTTTATCGAATATGAAGGGGAGAAAGAAGAAAAAAATATAGCCAATACAGATGAAATTGACATAATTCAGTTTAAAGGTGATGGAGATTTTAGAAGTACAGAGAGCATCGAACTTTTGAAAAAGTCTGACATTGTTGTAACTAATCCACCATTTTCATTGTTTCGGGAATATGTTGCTCAATTAATAAAATATGATAAGCAGTTTTTAATAATTGGAAATATAAATGCAATTACATATAAAGAAATCTTTAAATTAATTAAAGAAAACAAGGCTTGGTTAGGAATAAATTTGGGCAGAGGTATTTCTGGTTTTATAGTTCCTGAACATTATGAGCTTTATGGTACAGAAGCTCGTATTGATAGCGCTGGAAATAGAATTGTTTCTCCAAATAATTGTTTGTGGCTAACAAATTTAGATACCTCTAAACGACACGAAGATATAATCCTTTCAAAAACATATTATGGAAACGAGAGCGAATATCCTAAATATGACAACTATGATGGGATTAATGTAAACAAGACCAAAGATATACCTATGGATTACAAAGGTTTTATGGGCGTACCAATAACGTTTTTACATAAATTCAACCCTGAGCAATTTGAAATAATAAAATTTAGAAAAGGAAATGATGAAAAGGATTTATCAATAAATGGTAAATGTCCATACTTTAGAATTTTAATTAAGAACAAAAGGTTACAAATAGGAAATACAAAACAAAGAAATTTGCCATGCTAAAGCTGTAGGCAAACTACTTCCGCCCCTTAAACCGCCGCTTCTTAGCACTATTCCCTGAATTTCGAGCTCGCCCTTTCAAAACCTCCCGTTTCTGATGCTTTCGCTTATCCGCAATTAATTTTTCTATCAAATCTTCACGGTCAATACTTTTTAATTTCTCTCGAATTTGTTGGTGATTTTCTCGTTTATGCCAGAAAAAGAACAAGTGTTGATTTTTCTTTTCTTGTTTGGTTTTCGCCGTATAAACAGGCTTTAAAGTATAAGGATGTAAACCCGTATAATAAATGATAGTCGCCACTGTCATCGGCGTCGGCGTAAAGCCTTGAACTTGCTCCAATTGGAAGCCCATGTCTTTAGTTTCCGCAGCCAAGTTTGCCATGTCCTCTACTTTTGACCCAGGGTGACTGGAAATAAAATAAGGAATTAATGGCTGATTTAAACCATGCTTTTTATTGATGCGGTCAAATTTATTTTTAAAATCATGGAAATGCTTAAAAGAAGGCTTTCGCATGATTTTTAAAGTGTCATCAGACGTATGTTCTGGCGCAACTTTTAAGCGACCGCTAACATGACAAGTAACCAATTGTTCCATATATTCCTCGCCGCTACCATCCGAATTTTTATTATAAGAATCCGATAATAAATCATAACGAATACCACTACCAACAAAGGCTTTTTTGACCTTAGGATTGGCGTCTACTTTTTTATAGAGTTCTGTTAATGGTTTATGCGAAGTATCTAAATTACTACAAATCACAGGGTGGATACAAGAAGGACTAACACATTTATCGCAGATAGATTGCACCTTTCCTTTCATGCGGTACATATTGGCAGATGGACCTCCTAAATCAGAAATATAGCCTTTGAAATCAGGCATTTTGGTAACCGCTTCTACCTCTTTTAAGATAGATTTTTCGGAGCGACTGGCAATAAATTTTCCTTGATGTGCAGAAATCGTACAAAAACTACAACCACCAAAACAACCACGGTGCATATTAATAGAGAACCGAATCATTTCATAAGCTGGAATCGACCCTCGTTTTTTATATTTTGGATGCGGTAATCTAGTATAGGGTAAATCAAAAGAAGTATCAATTTCCTTTTCTAGCATTGGCGGATAAGGCGGATTGACAATTAAGTTTTTGTCTCCATTTTCTTGAATAATTCGCCGTGCCTTAACTTTATTAGATTCTTGCTCCACTATTTTAAAGTTCGCCGCAAAAGAACGTTTATCACGCAAACATTTTTCGTGAGAACTTAAATATACATCCTCCCACGATTTATTTTTAGGAATACCTTCCGATTGTGGTCGATTGACTGCCGTTTGAGGAATCGTGGTGATAGAACGAAATGGCACGCCTCTTTTTAATAAACGCAACAATTCTCGCAAAGGCATTTCGCCCATTCCATACACCAACATATCTGCCCCACTCATCTCCAAAATATTGGGAAACAATTTATCTGCCCAATAATCGTAATGTGTCACTCGTCGTAAAGAAGCTTCAATACCACCAATTAAAACGGGTACCTCAGGATATAATTTCTTTAGAATTTTTGAATAAACAACTGTTGCGTAATCAGGTCGAAAATTCGCTGCGCCACCAGGCGTATAAGCATCTGTAGATCGCTTTCGTTTACTAGCAGTATAATGATTGACCATCGAATCCATACAACCAGAAGTAATGCCAAAAAATAATTTGGGTTTCCCCATTTTTTTGAAATCCCGTAAATCATCTTGCCAATTCGGTTGCGGTACAATACCAATACGCATCCCCTCACTCTCTAGGATTCGACCAATAACGGCCGTTCCAAAAGCTGGATGGTCTACATAGGCATCTCCTGAGATGAGGATGATGTCTAATTCTTCCCATCCTCTCATTTCTACTTCCTTTTTAGTAATTGGAAGCCAATCTGTTACTGGTAATTTATGTTCTAACATGATGCAAATTTACGGATTTTATTGGATGCGTAAGCCCATTAATAAATGACTTTGACTTTTTATGACTTTTTTATGGGAATAAGCGGGTTAATTCTTGCCCTTTTTCTAATTTTAGGGCAAACGAAAAATATCATGTATAATCAACAACTTTTTATCAACGACTTACAATTAAATATTCAAGGGGATATTCTGACCGATGATTTAAGTTTAGGACTTTATTCCACGGATGCTAGTGTCTATCAAATCAAACCTATTGTGGTCGTTTTGCCAAAAGATGAAGCAGATGTTATTAGGGCGGTAAAAATAGCAAATGACCATAAAGTAAGTATTTTACCAAGAGGGGCAGGAACAAGTTTGGCAGGACAGACAGTTGGACATTCGATGATTTTAGATTTTTCAAAATATTTAAATCAGATTATAGCCATTAATGCCGAAGAACGATGGGTGAAAGTGCAACCTGGTATGGCTAGAGATGATTTGAATGTGGTTTTAAAACAGCATGGATTAATTTTTGCACCCGACCCTGCTACTTCTAGTAGAGCAAATGTTGGCGGTATGATAGGGAATAATTCTTCTGGAACGAAGAGTATTTTATATGGTAAAACGGTGGATCATGTATTGGAATTAAAAACTGTTTTATCAAATGGCGAAGTCTGTATTTTTGGCGAATTGGATGCAAAAGCTTATGCTGAAAAAGCAGCGTTAGACAATCGAGAAGGTAATATTTATAGCCAATTTAAAAATATCATTGATAATAATAAAAACGAAATTGAAGCCGCTTTTCCTAAAGTTATGCGCCGAGTGCAAGGCTATAATTTAGATGAATTTATTCATACAGATAATTGGAATTTAGCCAAATTAGTTTGTGGAAGTGAAGGCACTTTAGCCGTTACGTTAGAAGCTAAATTAAATCTAGAATTATTACCAAAACATAAATCAGTCTGTGTTGTGCATTTTGCAGATGTATTAGAAGCAATTCAAGCAGTAGAAACAATGCTAGAATTTCAACCTTCTGCGGTAGAAATACTCGATAAAACAGTGGTTGATTTAAGTCGAAAAAATTTACTGACTAAAAGGAGTTGTCATTTTATAGAAGGCAATCCTGCTGCCATTCAGATTGTCGAATTTTATGCTCAATCAGAAGAAGATGTAATGAAACGACCTAAAGAAATGGTCGCTAAATTAAAAGCATTGGGTTTTGGATATGCTTATCCTGTTTTCCCAGACGGGAAGAATTATGAGGATGTTTGGATGATTCGTAAAAAAGGTTTAGGCTTAATGTTAGGTGTTAAAGGAGACAAAACACCTTTGGCTTTTATTGAAGATTCGGGTATTCCTTCCAAACATTTGCCAGAATATATTGACCGAGTTTTAAAAGTTTGTGCCAAGCATGAAACGGAGGCAGCGATGTATGCACATGCAAGTGTTGGCGTAATTCATGTACGCCCTATTTTAGATTTGCGACAAGCAAAAGATATAGAACGTTTTAAAAGAATTTCAGAAGACACCTTTGACTTGGTGAAAGAATATGGTGGTTCTTGGAGTGGAGAACACGGCGATGGATTGGTAAGAAGTTATAAACTCAAAGAGTTTTTTGGCGACCATGTTTATGGTTTATTAAAAGAGGTCAAGCAATTATTTGACCCCGAAAATTTAATGAATCCAGGTAAGATAATTGATGCCCAACCTATCGACCAAAATTTACGCTATGGTGCAGCTTATAAAGATGAAACCGTTGACACCATTTTTAAATATAAAGAAGATGGTAGTTTTGAAAATGCGGTGCACATGTGTACGGGCGTAGGAGAATGTCGAAAAATGCAAGGTGGCACCATGTGTCCAAGCTTTAAGGCGACTAGAGCAGAAGAGCATTCTACGAGAGGTCGGGCAAATGCTTTGCGTTTAGCCATGTCGAATCAAATAGAAGGTGGTTTGACAAATGAAGAGGTAGTGGATGCCTTGGATTTGTGCTTATCTTGCAAAGCTTGTAAATCTGAATGTCCAAGTAATGTGGATATGGGGAAATTAAAAGGAGAAGTGTGGCAAAAGAAATACGATGAAAAAGGCATTCCATTAAGAGATCGGTTTGTCAGGGATTCAGCGAATATGGCAGCTAAATTTTCTGGAAAGCTAGCAGGATTAGTGAATAGGGTACAAAAAACAAAGCTATTTCGCAATACCTTAGAAAAGGTAGTAGGCATTGAAAAGGAGCGAATTTTACCAGAATATGCTGCTCAACCTTTTTATAAATGGTTTGCTAATAATTATAGCTCCCAAAAAGAAGCGACTAAAAAAGTCGTTCTATTCGCTGATACTTACCTGAATTTTCATGAACCAAATATTGGTATTGCAGCGACTCAATTATTGCAAACTTTAGGCTATGAAGTCATTTTAGCTAATGTCGGTTGCTGTCAACGACCAAAAATCTCTCATGGATTTTTACGTGCTGCTAAAAAAGAAGGCACTGAAACGGTACAAAAATTAGACAAGTATTTTCAGCAAGGATTGACGGTAGTTGTATGTGAACCGAGTTGTGCATCTGCCTTAACGGATGATTTACCAGATTTGATAGAAGATGAAGGATTAGCTAAAAGGTTAAAAAAACAGGTTAAAATGATTGATGTATTTATCCAAGAAGAAATGGAAGCAGGCAATATTCAGCAAGAATTGACGACCAAAGCAAAAAAAATCTTTGTACATGGACATTGCCACCAAAAGGCGATTTATGGTACAAAAGCTATGAAAAATTTATTGGGTAATACGAATGTATCTGAAATCCCTTCGGGCTGCTGTGGCATGGCAGGCTCTTTTGGTTATGAAAAAGAGCATTATGATTTATCCGAAAAAATAGGGAATGAAATTCTCTTGCCTTTTGTTAAAAATATGAAAGCAGAGGAAACGTTGGTGGCTTGTGGTTTTAGTTGCCGACATCAGATTGAGCATTTTACGGGGAAGAAGGCTTTGCATTGGGTAGAGTTGTTTAAAGACAAATAAATTTCCTACTTTTGCACTCTAAAAAAATGATTATGATAAACTTATTAGGTACTCACTTCTTTATGTAGCTTCGCTAACTTGTCTTGACAGTTCCAACTGTCCTTACCATTTCCTACTCATTATTCATCACTAATAATTCATCATTAGAAAAAGATGTTAGATAAATTAGAAGCCATTCAGGAACGATTTTATTATTTGGAAGAGCGCTTGTCTGACCCAAGTATCGTATCCGATCAAAAATTATATGCCAAAACCAATAAAGATTATAGTAATTTAAGAGAAGTAGTCGAAGTTTATAAGAAATATAAAGAAGTGCTAGGAAATATTGAGACTGCCAAAGAGATGTTAGCAGAGAATGATGCAGACATGAAGGAGATGGCAAAGGAGGAATTGAATGAACTAAATCCTAAAAAAGGAGAATTAGAAGAAGCTTTAAAAACCTTGCTGATTCCTAAAGACCCAGAAGATGAAAAAGATGTTATTGTAGAAATTCGCTCTGGAACTGGAGGAGATGAGGCGAGTATTTTTGCGGGTGATTTATATAAAATGTATTCTAGATTTTTTGAGCGGCAAGGTTGGAAAACAGAAGTATTAAATATTACGGAAGGAACGGCAGGCGGCTATAGTAAATTAGTACTAGAAGTTTCTGGTAATAATGTTTTCGGTCGCTTAAAATTTGAATCGGGGGCGCATAGAGTACAGAGAGTTCCAAAAACAGAATCTCAAGGTAGAGTGCATACTTCGGCAGCAACCGTAGTGGTGATGCCAAAATTGGAGATGGAAGACGTAAATATTGTCAAATCGGATTTAAAAGTAGATACTTTCCGTTCGAGTGGTGCGGGCGGACAGCACGTTAATAAAACGGAATCTGGTGTTCGATTTACCCACCTTCCTACGGGAGTGGTAGCAGAAAGTACAGATGGACGGTCGCAAATTCAGAATAGAGAGATTGCTTTGCAGCGGTTGTACCAAAAAGTATATGATCAGCAGCGAGCAGCGCATGATTCTAAAGTAGCGGCGGCTAGAAGATCATTAGTTGGGTCGGGTGATCGTTCTGGTAAGATTCGAACTTATAATTATCCACAGAATCGAGTGACGGATCACCGAATTAATTTGACACTTTATAGTTTAGATAAAATTATAGAAGGGGGGATAGATGAGATACTACAAGCCTTGCAAGTAGCAGAAAATGCAGAGAAGCTAAAAGCAGAAGCGGAAATGGATTAACAGTAGGCAGTTAGCAGTGCGTGCAGTAGGCAGTAAAATGCTGATTTAAATTTTGCAAAAATATAGTTGCTAGAACAGTCTTATCAATTACTTTTGCAATATCAATATAAAAGAAAAAGCCTTTTACTCACATGGAGTAGAAGGCTTTTTCTTTTATGAAAAAACTATAGACATTAGCAAATAATCAAGTATTTCCTGCCTACGGTTCTATCGGTTCATAGAAGTCATTAATTCGTCATTATTAGAAGACCCTACCATTTGCTTTCTTAAGAAAGAGTATGCTTCTTCTGGCTTCATATCTGCTAAGTGATTACGTAGAATAATCATTCGTTGTAAAGAATCCTTATCAATTAATAAATCATCTCTACGAGTACTAGATTTATTTAAGTCAATAGCAGGATAAAATCGTCTATTGGCTAAATGTCTATCTAGTTGAAGTTCCATATTACCAGTACCTTTGAATTCTTCAAAAATTACCTGATCCATTTTAGAACCTGTATCAATTAAGGCAGTAGCTAAAATTGTTAAAGAACCGCCGTGCTCAATATTTCTTGCCGCACCAAAGAATTTCTTAGGTTTGTGTAAAGCATTTGCTTCTACACCACCAGATAATACTTTTCCGCTTGCAGGCGCAACGGTATTATATGCTCTAGCCAAACGAGTAATCGAATCTAAAAGAATAATTACATCGTGACCACATTCTACTAAACGTTTCGCTTTTTCTAAGACAATCCCTGCTACTCTTACATGGTTTTCAGCAGGTTCATCAAAGGTAGACGCAACTACTTCTGCATTCGTGCTTCTTCTCATATCTGTGACCTCCTCCGGACGCTCATCTACTAATAAGACAATCATGTAGGTTTCAGGATGATTTTTTGTAATCGCATTCGCAACATCCTTTAATAAGAACGTCTTACCTGTTTTGGGTTGAGCTACAATTAGTCCACGTTGTCCTTTACCAATAGGCGTAAACATGTCAATCATTCGATTCCCAAAGTCTCTACCCGTTGGAGAAGTATTTAATTTAAACTTTTCAGTTGGGAAAAGCGGTGTTAAATAATCAAAAGGTACTCTATCTCTAATCTCTTGAGGTAATAGTCCATTGATTCTAGAAACTCGAAGTAAAGCAAAATATTTTTCGCCTTCTTTTGGAGGTCGAATTGCACCTCTAACAGTATCACCTGTTCTTAGACCAAATAGTTTAATTTGAGAAGGAGAAACATAAATATCATCAGGAGAGGTCAAATAATTATAATCTGAAGAACGAAGGAAACCATATCCATCAGGCATCATTTCCAATATACCCTCTCCTTCAATAATACCATCCAGCTCAATATTGAACTTTGGATTATTTGGGTCTTCTTCTACTTGGTCATCATACTTTCTACGATTGTTTCGGCTACCTCTATCTCTATCTCTATCTCTATCTCTTCCTCTATTATCTCTATCTCGACTGTCCCTGCTATCTCCTCGGTCACCACGATCTCGATCTCTGCTGTCCTTGCTATCTCTATCACCACGATCTCTGTCCCGACCTCGGCTGTCCTTGCTATCTCGGCCACCACGATCTCTGTCGCGATCTCTTCCTCTGTCGCGATCTCTATCATCTTCATCGGACTCTTCGTCTCGGTCAGATTTTTTTCTAATTGTTATTTTTTTTCCAGAAGAATCATCTTGATTGTCATCTTGTTCTCTTGAATCATCGTCGTCTTCAGCTTCTTCTGTTTCGACTTTTTCTATAGGTAAAGGCTCATCCTCAGTGGATTGAGACACCTCTTCTTTTGTCTTTTTCGTTACTTTTTTGGTTTTAGTTTTCGCTTTGGATGCACTCTCTTCAGCACCATTGGCACCTAATGCTTGGGCATCTAAAATCTTGTATATAAGCTCTTGTTTATTTAATCGCTTATACGATTTTAGCTCTAATTGCTCGGCTAGTTCCTTTAATTCAGGTACTAGCATATCATTCAACTGAAGTATATCGTATATCATTATGGTAAGTATAATGTTACTGTTTAAAAATTATGTGTGTTTCAGATAAAAACAATGTGATAAATGAAATTATAAAAATGGAATTTATGTGATAGTGGGGAATTTTTCTGGCTCAGCGAAATTTCCAGCCACTTTAGGCTAATCTTAGGCTAGATTTTTTCAAAAGAAAAGAAGTGCGTAAAGTTCTCTAGTTTTAAAATCTAAATCTAATGAAATGGAATAATAGATTAAATATTAGTTTTTAGTCTTTACTAAACTCTCCTATAGAGCAATCAATCTTAAATCTTTTTAAAAATTATTGGATTGGGAGAAAAAAGAAGGAATTTAGTTTTTGGTACGCTCTGAAAATGGTATTGAATTAGTAATTAATTCAGAGGTATGAATGATTATCAGCGCAAAAATACATTTATATTTCTAAATTCAATAGTATCTTTGCAAAAAAATCTATAAAAATGTATTTGCAAAAAGAATACCATTTTTTTGACAACTACCTAAAATGGCATTTTTTTACTATATTTTGATTTAAAATAGTGTTTTTTGCTAGGAAAATGAACTAATTGAATTATTAATCAGACAAATTGTCAGTTTTGACGATAAAATCATAAGAAACTTATTTGTCATTATTTTAGTTAACTATGCTAAAATTAGTCAAAAAAAAAGTGCATTTACTTCCAATACAGTAAAAACGCTACTTTTATTAAAGAATTGTGGTGGTTTTCCTTTTTAGGATTTTCTTAAAAAGATAATCCTTTGTTCTTTTGTATTCATTTTAGATTAGACAAAATACCAATAGCGAAATTTATGTTACAAGTAAACTTTATTAGAGAAAATAAGGAACGTGTTTTAGCAGGTTTGCGAACCAGAAATTACAAGGGGGAAAGATTAGCCATTGTCGATGAAGTGCTAGCATTAGATAATCGTCGAAAAAGTACCCAAACAGCCTTAGATACAATGTTGGCGAATAATAATAAATTATCCAAGGAGATTGGTGGTTTATATAAACAAGGTAAACGAGATGAGGCAGAAGGATTAAAAGCACAAGTAGAAAGCCAAAAGGGAAGGGTAAAAGAATTGGAAGCAGATATGCGCCAAATCAAAATTGATTTGACGAATGGCCTTTTAGAAATTCCGAATGTTCCTCATCCAAATGTGCCTCCTGGTAATTCTGATGAAGATAATGAAGTCTTTCAAGATTGGGATAAAGAATTATTGGACTTAGGGACAACGGCTTTACCTCATTGGGATTTGGGTAAAAAATATAATTTATTTGATTTTGAATTAGGCGTAAAAATTACGGGCGCAGGTTTTCCATTATTTCGAGGAAAAGGCGCACGTTTACAAAGAGGCTTAATCAATTTCTTTTTGGATGAAGCATATAATGCTGGATATGAAGAAATTATGCCTCCTTTATTGGTGAATGAAGACTCGGCTAGAGGAACAGGACAATTGCCAGATAAGGAAGGACAAATGTATCATGCGACAAAAGATAACCTTTATTTGATACCAACTGCTGAGGTACCTGTGACTAATGTGTATCGGGACGTCATAATAAACGAAAAGGATTTTCCGATTAAAATGACAGGGCATACGCCTTGCTTCAGAAGAGAAGCAGGGTCTTATGGAAAAGACGTGAAAGGGTTAAATAGAGTTCACCAATTTGATAAGGTAGAAGTGGTGCAGATTGTCCATCCAGATAAATCTTATAAGGTGTTGCAAGAGATGGTCAAGTACGTAGAAGGCTTATTAATAAAGTTAGAATTACCTTATCGAATACTGACTTTATGTGGAGGCGATTTAGGGTTTACATCTGCTTTAACTTATGATTTTGAAGTATATTCTGCGGCACAAAAAAGATGGTTAGAGGTGAGTTCTGTCTCTAATTTTGAGACGTATCAAAGTAATCGACTAAAAATTCGATTTAAGGGAACGGATAAAAAGACGCAATTGGCACATACTTTAAATGGCAGTGCTTTAGCCTTACCTAGAATTATAGCGGCATTATTGGAAAATAATCAAACAGCGGAAGGAATTAGATTGCCAAAGATTTTACAGCCTTATGTAAAAATGGAAATTATTGATTAGTTTTTGTCTCTAATTCTATCCTTTTGGTCGATTTTTTAGAACTTCTAAAAGGCTACCCTTCTAACGTTGTAAATAAGTTGAAGGCTAAAGAAAGCAAAAATCATCAAAATTGTGACAAAAATGATAACTTTGGGCAGAAAATAAAATATGTTAAAACCTCTATGGAAAGAAATAACCACCCATCAGCAAACTGATCAGGATGCCACTTTGAGAGAGGTAAGTGAAGCTA
>Ga0208544_10000045_pt1 | contig 86827 bp, 94 predicted proteins | sample DEB08_DNA_9_FD_184526 | JGI IMG/M metagenome (GOLD analysis project Ga0208544, IMG submission 184526) | Aqueous microbial communities from the Delaware River and Bay under freshwater to marine salinity gradient to study organic matter... | ecosystem: Environmental > Aquatic > Marine > Coastal ...
TGAGCGCTTCGTTATAGGCCGGCCAGTTCCTGGTCTTGTAGGCGGGGGGGATGGGTCTGCTCATGCCCTCCAGCTACCACACTGGATTCACTAGATGAATCCCTCACAGAATTTGTGCAACAGAGCCTTGTAGACCGGAAAATCGGTCGCAATCGTAGCGGAGTCCAATGCCGCAGGGTCTGGACCTTCCCACAGCCCGCGGGCCTGCAATTCCGCCATCACTTCGCGACCGGTCCAAAGGATTGCTTTGACCAAAGCGTGGTTGGCCAGAGCGTCGCCGTCGACATTGCCGTTCACGATACTGTCTTGGTCATAGAGACCGGTGGTGGTGAAATCCTGCCACTGGGTGTCTTGGATCGGGTCGCCGGTGCGATCAGTCAGAAAGTCAGATGAGCCTGTCTGCAGGATGTCCGTACGCAAGGCACCGACAAACAATGTTTCGCTTAATTGAGGGGACGCGGCCAGAAAAATACTGCCGGCCCGTGCGGGGTCGGTGTTTTGTTGGTTTTGCTGTAAGGTATAAAACAGGCCGGCCCCGTCCAACAGGACGGTTTCAAACAGGGTCGCATCGACACCTTCGAACATGCTTAAATCAAGGGTTTCGGCCAATTGACCATCTGCGCTGATGTTGGCGTCAAAAAACGACTGCCAGTTTGCATCGGACGGCGCAAAATCTGTCATGCCATAGAAATCTTGCATGAACGTGAAGGTATCCCGTGCCGTCCAATTGGGCACGGTTCCATCAAACATGTTCAAAACGGCTTGAAAAAACACGCCAACCCGCTCACTGCGGGCATCCGTATTAATTTGATCGGCGGTTTCGCCGTCGATGACACCATCAATTTCGGAAAGTTGACGCCCTGATCCTGCGACGTCGCCGCGCAAGGCGGCGAAGATGGCGGGCATCACGGATGCGGCGCGTGCGGGGCTGTAGGACCCGTTGACCCGGCCGAATTGGTAGAGCGCCAGTCCAAGATCACGGCGGTCCGAATAATTCGCGCTCGGGGGCACCACGACCTGCTGCATGCCCACCACTTTGGCGTAAATTTCATCACCGCGCGTCTGGCCGAATTCAGCCACCAGACTGCGGTGCAACGGACCGAATTCCTGCTCGCCCAGATCCCCCAGATCGGGCAGCACGGTGACGTCAGGGCTCCAGTCATAGGCGGCCAGAAACGTCAGCTCGTCATCCGCGAATGCGGCCCCGTTGAGGTCAAACGTCAGATCTTCGCCGGCAACTGTCGCGCTCGCAAAGTCAGGTGCCGACGCCGCGTTCGGTTCATCCAGCGAGAAGGTGAAGGTCTTGGTCTCTGTGATCGATTGGACGCCGCCTGCGTTATGATAGATGCGGTCCATGCGTTGTGTGACGGTCACCGAATAGGTACCGTCTCCGTTGTCGACAACCGCGCCCGCTTCGGGGTCATAGCGGCCGATGAAAAAGGGCGCGTTTTCCACAAATTCGGTGCCGGTCTGGAACTGTGTGGTCAAAATATTGTCGACAACCTGCTGTTTGGCCTGATCGGGCGTAACATCGGTCAAATCCAACGTGAAGTTGGCGCCGTTGGACCCGGCGACTGTCGCTGTGTAGTTGGCGGGCGGTGGTGGTGGTGGCGGGAAACCGCCCCACAGGTCGCTATAGGCGACGGCATTATCCGCGGCAAAGCCCGGCTGGCCAACCAAGGACAGCTCTTCGCCAACCGGCGGCGCTGCGCCGACAAAGCTGTAGCCGACAATCGGAGTGCTCCTGCCGTAGCCAGTATACAACAGATCATCATTTTCATTTTCGCCGATCTGCAACGCCACGGCGGTGTAGGTCTGGCCGGTCGAATCCTGAAACTGCACCGTAAATGTCGCCTGCACCTTTTGGCCGGCGGTGTAGGTGACACCATCAATCACGACATCGCTCAGCAGCGTCTGCCCGTCATCCCCGATCGTGTTTTCGGTCCAGTAGTCCGGCACGCCGGGGTCCAAAAGGCGTCATCATCCCCCACATGCAGCACCGCTGACACCGGATTCGCGATCGTCACGCTGTCAGCGGGACCCGTCGGGCGCAACCCGACACCAGGGTAGCCGAAGTCGATAGCCGGACCCGTCGGGCGCACCCCGACACCAAAGCCTGCCCCGCTGATAAGCGTCAGATCGCTGTTGTAGACCAAATCGCCCCCCTCGCCAAAGCTGAGCTCGGGTAAATCATCCCCGGCGGTGCCAAACGACATCTGCGAGATCGGCACGAAATGCACACTGTTGCCGACAGGCGCCAAGGTGCCCGACGCGCTATAGGCCTGCATCTCGGGCAGGAACTGCACCTCACTGACCGCCACCGACGTGCCTCTGGTGTCGATGATCCGCAGCAACACGGCATCCGGCACATCCGGCCCCACTTGCGCCCGCGCCTGCTCAAGCCAAGCCTGCTGCGCAATCGTCAGGTTCATCATGTTTCCGTCAGCCATCTCGATACCCCATATCCTGAAACTAAGTTCGAACCTGAAAAACAAACCGGGTACGGACCGTTGTCGTAGGTTTGGAACATGGAAACGATACGCTGGGCTGCAGGGGACGGGCAATTATCCGCAACTACGCAAAATCATCCGGGTTACGCAATGTGGGATGCGTAAACTACGTAGGCGGTGCAGGTAGATTGTGTGCGGCTGCGCGCACACGCCTCAGCTTGAACGATTCTGGACGTCGAAAGGTCACGCAGGGGCTGCAATGCCGTCGCTGCTTTGGCTTCTGAACGATGGCCGGAATGTGCTATGGACCGACCGTTTGGTGGACCAGACTATGCGGTCCCGGGTGTTCTGCAAAACTGAAAATAGCCGATGAACGCAGCCTAGGCCGCCAGACCTTTGGAGCCTAGGTTCAGATATTTCTGACGGCGGTCTGTCCGGAGGTCCTGCGCGGACTTCCCATCCAGATCGGCGAGTATTTTGGTTAATGCCTGTCCTACCGCCTTGATCGCCGCGTGTGTGTCTCGGTGTGCGCCACCTTTGGGTTCGGGGATCACCGTGTCGCAAACTCCCAACTCTGCAAGATCCTTGGACGTCAGGCGCAGGGCTTCGGCGGCTTCGCGCATTTTGTCGGCATCTTTCCATAGGATTGATGCGCAGCCTTCGGGACTGATCACGGAATAAATCGCATGTTCCAGCATCGCGACCCGGTTCGCCGTGGCAAAGGCAACGGCCCCGCCGGACCCGCCTTCGCCGATGATGACGCTGATCAACGGCACCCCAAGGCTGAGGCATTTTTCGGTTGCGCGCGCGATGGCTTCGGATTGGCCGCGTTCTTCGGCGCCTTTGCCGGGGTAGGCGCCGGGCGTGTCCACGATGGTGATCACGGGCAGGCCAAAGCGGTCGGCAAGGTCCATCAGGCGGATCGCCTTGCGGTAGCCTTCGGGGCGGGCCATGCCAAAGTTCCGTTCAATGCGGGATTTCGTATCATTGCCCTTTTCATGGCCGATGACCATGACGGGTTTGCCGTCCAGCCGGGCGATGCCGCCCATGACGGCGTGATCATCGGCAAAATTCCGGTCACCGGCAAGGGGCGTGTATTCGGTAAACAACGCCTCGATATAGTCTTTGCAATGTGGGCGTTCGGGATGGCGTGCCACCAGACATTTGCGCCATGGCGACAGGTCAGCATAGAGCGATTTGAGAAGGTCGGCGGCCTTTTTATCAAGGGCCTTGGCCTCTTTCTCGATGTCCATTTCGGGATTGTCGCGCGCCATGGCGCGCAGTTCTTCTGCCTTGCCTTCGATTTCGGCGAGTGACTTTTCGAATTCAAGATATAGGGTCATAGATGGCTCCGCTGTTACCCCGATATAATGATGTTGCACAGGGGTTTGCAATGTGTTGCGGTTTTGGTGTCATATCGGGCCAGGATATTAAAGATAGCAGGATAAGATGATGCGGAATTTTGGACTGATTGGCGTGCTGGCGTGTTTTGCTGCGGGCCCGATCGCAGCACAGGCGGTCGATTTTGGTGACGACGGCAGTGAGTGGGCGAATGATGGTGAATGTGATGATCCGCGATTTTCCGGTCCCGGCATGACAACGACGACGCTGCTGGACGCTGATATATTGCATGATGCGACCGATTGCCGGACGGCCTATGCTGCGGGCCAGCTTTCCTTGGACGGGGCAACGACGAAAGATGCCGCAGCGGACCCTGTGTTCGGCAATAATTCGAGCGAATGGGCCCAAGATGGCGAATGTGATGATCGCCGGTTTACCGGTGCTGGGATGGCGGCGGATCTTTTGACCACTGGTATTGGCACAGATGCTGACGATTGTCGGGCCGCAATCACGGCGGGCACCGTCAAGTTTTGGGATATGACGGCGGCCCTGCAGGCAACGCAGTGCAGCGGTATCAATTTTGGCAGTGACAGCGGCGCATACGCTATGGATGCCGAGTGTGATGATCCCCGGTTCGAGGGGTTGGGTGCGGCATCGCTCTTGTCCCAGGAAAACATGGGTGCAGATGCCACCGACTGTCGGCTGCTGTGTGGGTACGGTGCGGTTGCGTTGCGCGACTACTGACCGCTGATCATTTCGGATTGCCGCACGATGACCTCGGCCTGCTTGATTGATGCGATATCGACCAAGCGGCCTTTGTAAACGGTGGCACCTTCGCCCCGCGCCTTGGCGGCTGCCATCGCCGCAAGAATTTCGCGGGCTTCGGCGACGGCGGTGTCAGAAGGGGTGAACACCTCGTTGGCCAGTGAAATCTGTTTGGGGTGGATCGCCCATTTGCCGACCATGCCAAGCGTGGCCGACCGTCGCGCTTGGGCGCGGAACCCTTCATCGTCGCTGAAGTCACCAAAGGGGCCATCGACGGGCAGCACCCCACGGGCGCGGCAGGCGGCGACGATGGCGGTCTGCGCCCAGTGCCATGGATCGGCATAGTGCCGGGTATCGCCGTGCAGCATATAGTAGTTTTCCTGCGTGCCACCGATGCCGGTCGTCTGCATCCCCATCGAGGCGGCAAAGTCGGCCGCGCCAAGGCTCATCGCTTGGAGGCGGGGCGAACTGGCGGCGATTTCTTCAACGTGCGCAATGCCAGCGGCGGATTCAATGATCACTTCGAAACTGATACGCTTGGTGCGGCGTTTTGCAGTCTCGATCGCGGTAACGAGGGCGTCAACGGCATAGACATCGGCGGCACAGCCAACTTTTGGGATCATGATCTGATCGAGCCGATCACCGGCCTGTTCAAGCAGATCGACGACATCGCGATACCAGTAGGGCGTATCAAGGCCGTTGATCCGCACGCTGAGGTATTTGCTGTTCCAATCGACGTCATTGATGGCCTGAATGACATTGCTGCGGGCGGTGTCTTTGTCTGATGGGGCAACGCTGTCTTCCAGATCAAGGTTGATCACATCTGCAGCACTTGCCGCCATCTTCGTGAACAGTTTTGTGTTCGAGCCGGGACCAAAAAGTTGGCAGCGGTTCGGACGGGCAGGTGCGGTTGGTTGCAGGCGGAATGACATTGATGATCCTTCGGGCAGCAAAGTTACGTTTCTGACTGCTTTGTGGGTATAATATTGCGCGATCTGTCGCAAGCCGCATTCGCGCCTGCAGCATTTTACTGCTGCAGGCGCGAAAATCCTTCGCTTTTTGTCAGATGCCTGCGCTGACGATTGCCTGCGCCAATATTGGCACGGTGGTCGCATTCAGGCCGGCGATATTCAGGCGACTGTCACTGACCATGTAGATGCCATGCTCTGCGCGCAGTTTCTCGACCATTTCGGGCGTCGTTCCCAGACGGCTGAACATGCCGCGATGGGCGCTGAGGAAATCGAAACGGTCGCTGTTTGTCAGGCGGCGCAGTTCATCAGCAAGCTGTTGGCGCAACACCAGCATACCATTGCGGGTGTCTTCCAGCTCGGCCTCCCAATCGGCACGCAGTGCGGGATCAGTCAGAATTGTCGTTACGACCCGCGCACCGTGATCGGGGGGAAATGAATAGTTCTGTCGGTTCAGAAAGGCGAGATTCTGTTGTGTCAATGCCTGCTGCACCGGGTCTTTGGCGACGGCCATCAACACGCCCGTCCGTTCGCGGTAGATGCCAAAGTTCTTGGAGCAGCTGGCAGCGATCAGGCAGTTGTCAAAGGCACCGGCGATTTGGCGGGTGATTTGCGCGTCTGCGTCCAATCCGTCGCCGAAGCCTTGATAGGCGATGTCCACAAAAGGCACGGCGCCCTTATCCTGTAGGACCGCGATGACCTGCGCCATCTGTTCCGTGGTCAAATTGGCACCGGTTGGATTGTGGCAGCAGCCATGCAGCAACACCACGTCGCCCTGCGCAACGGTCCCCAGATCTGCCAGCAGGCCAGCGAAATCCACGCCGCGTGTCGCGCTGTCGAAATAGCGATATTCTGCCATTTTCATGCCAAGGTATTTGATGATCGACGGGTGGTTGGGCCAGGTCGGATCGGACAACCAGACAGTCGCGTTGGGGGCTGCCATCTTGATCAGCTCAAGCGCCTGCCGTATTGCGCCGGTGCCGCCGGGTGTGGCGACAGCCGCGACACGGTCCGCTGCAACACTGTCGCCAAGCACCAGATCGCGCATCGCGGCCCCAAAGGCGGGATCACCGGCAAGCCCGGTATAGGCCTTGGTGGTTTGTTCCGCCAAGATGCGTCGCTCGGCTTCTTTCACGGCGCGCATGACGGGCGTGTTTCCCGACGCGTCCTTGTAGACGCCGACGCCAAGATCAATCTTGTCGGCCCTTGGATCAGCCTTGAACGCCGCGATCAGGGCCAGGATTTTATCGGCGGGTTGGGGGTGTAGATTTTCCAGCATCACGCGGCTCCGGTTGCAATAGGAAGGTCGGCGTACATGCCCCATTCGGACCATGAGCCGTCGTAAAGGGCATGATCGGTTTTCCCGATCCGTTCAAGGGCAAGTGACAAGACGGCAGCCGTAACCCCAGACCCGCAGGTGGTGATCGCGGGTTTTTGCAGATCGACACCAGCATCGCGGAACACCATACGCAGTTCGTCCTTGGGTTTCATGGTGCCGTCGCTGCGCAGCAGGTCCTTGAAAAATACATTCTGCGATCCGGGGATGTGCCCTGCGCGCAGACCGGCGCGCGGTTCGGGTGCATCACCTTTGAACCGTGCGGGTGCGCGCGCGTCAATGATGCTGTGATCGCCAAGTTTGGCCGCACGCGCGACCTGCGTGACATCGCGCACCAGCGGATAATTGCGGGTCACCGTCATGTGCCGGTCCCGGATCACGGGTGGGGCGTCTGTCGTGGCCTGCCCATCGGCGCGCCATTTGGGCAGGCCGCCATCAAGCACGGCGACATCTGTCTTGCCCATCAGCCGAAACAGCCACCAGACACGCGCGGCTGAAAAGAGCCCCGCACCGTCATAGACCACGACTTGATGGCCGTCGCCGACGCCCAAGGCGCGCATGCGGGACATGAATTTTTCGACCGGTGGCGCCATGTGTGGCAGCTCTGACCGGTGGTCGCTGATGTCGTCGATGTCAAAAAACCGCGCGCCGGGGATGTGGCCCGCCTGATATTCTGCACGGGCGTCACGCGCCATATCGGGCAGATACCATGAGGCATCGAAAATCCGCAGGTCCGGATCCTTGAGATGTGCGGCGAGCCAGTCAGTGCTTACCAGCGTTTTTGGATCATCAGAGGCAGATGTGCTCATCGTTTTTTCCCATGCGGTGATGCAGGCATGGGTATCGTGGGCCGCGCCATGTGACAAGGTTTGAGTGCGGCGAGGATCGCAACAAGTGAATGCACGGCCCGTTCAAATGCCGCAGCTTGCCCAAAGGTCGTGGCGACGCGCCGGGTCAATCCCCGTGGCGTAGCAGCCGCTGTTTTTGACGGCCCCAGTCGCGCGCCGCCTCGGTCGCACGTTTGTCGTGATTCTTTTTGCCTTTCGCAGTGGCGATTTTCAGCTTCACCAGACCGCGATCATTGAAATACATCACCAGCGGCACCAGCGTCATGCCTTCGCGTTTGGTCGCGTTCCACAGCCGCGCAAGTTCCTTGCGGCTGACAAGCAGCTTGCGCTTGCGGCGTTCTTCGTGGCCGAACATGGCACGGTCATAGGGCGCAATATAGGCGTTGGTCAGCCACAGCTCGCCGTTATCGACCGACGCATAGCTGTCGGCGATATTGGATTGGCCGATGCGCAGTGATTTCACCTCGGAGCCGGTCAGCATGATGCCGACCTCGATATCATCCTCGATCGCAAAATCGTAGCGCGCGCGCCGATTTTCCGCGATAACTTTGTAGTTCGTTTTTTCAGGTTTCTTTGCCATGGTCGGATTGAGATAGGCGATGAAGCGCTGCGACACAAGACGGGTCACTTGCCGCTATGCTGCAGCGTTGCGCGCAGTATGCTGGTCTGACCCGGTTATGGTGGAGATCGCGATGTTCATACAACTTGCCCTTGGCACGGGGCTTTTGCTGTTTTCGATCCTGATTGCGGGTATCAGTTTTTGGGTCATGGAGCTGTTTTTGCTGCATATGCGGCAGTGGCTGGTGCGCGCACCGCATCGTCCGAAACTGATTTTGGTGATGTGTGTGGCAGCCATCTGGATTCTGGCGCAAATGACAGCAGGCGTCTGGGTTTGGGCGCTCGCGTTCTGGGCGTTGGGGATATTTGACACGATTGAACCGGCAGTCTATTTTTCGCTTGTGGCTTTTACGACGCTGGGATTTGGCGATGTCTTGCTGCCGATGGAGTGGCGGCTGCTCGGCGGTATGGCGGCCGCGAATGGGCTGTTGAATATCGGCGTGCTCACCGCCTTGCTGGTCGAAGCGTTGCGCCACGTCCGGTTGCGCCAGATCGAAGTCATGAAGGCAGACAGTTGACCATACCCGTCCTGCGAAATGCCGCCGCCCGGCATCTTTTCTTGGTCCGTCATGGGCTTGCCGGGCGGCCTTCGGGGCTGGGTCGCGGCACGGATTTGCAGGGGGTGATTGATGATTTGGGTTTTGTGCAGCTCGATAGTGTGAACACCTTGGCGCGCGCCCATGATCTGATCTTGTGGTCGCGCCGGCAACAGTATCGCCCCCAGGCCCTGCAAGCCTTGCTGCATCATGATCGCGGGGTTTTCGAACATTGGACCCACGATGCTGCCGCCATTCCGATGCAGTTTTTCCCGCATTGGCGACTGCGTTTTTCGCGCGATGCGGTGCGTTTGGGGCAAACGTGGAAGGAATGGCGCCGCGCGGGATTTACCGAAAAGATGGACGCGGTGCTGGCCCGTGTGTCAGACGATGGCCCCTGCACCAGCGCCGATGTCGGCACCAACGAGGCGAAGGGATCGGGGGGCTGGTGGGATTGGCATCCGTCCAAGACCGCGCTGGAATTTCTGTGGCGATCGGGGCAACTGTCGGTCACGCATCGGGTCGGTTTCCGCAAGGTTTATGACCTGACCGAACGGGTGATCCCGCCTGAATATCTGAACGCAAAGCGGCATGTGGATGAGACGGTGGAATGGTTGTGTGCCGGGGCATTGGACCGTCTGGGCTTCGCGACAAGCCGCGAGTTGGCGGCGTTTTGGGACACCGCGACAGCGGCTGAGGCCAAGGCGTGGGGTGCCGCAGCGCTTGCCGATGGCCGCGTGATCGAGGTTGATGTCGAAGGGATGGACGGCACGTTGCGCCGGTCGCTGGCCTGGCCCGATGTGATGGATCTGACCGTTGCTGCGCCGGTGCCACGGGTGCGGATATTGTCGCCCTTTGATCCTGCCTTGCGTGATCGCACGCGTGCTGAAAGGCTCTTTGGTTTTGACTACCGGATTGAGATGTTTGTGCCGGCACCACAGCGCACATACGGGTATTATGTGTTTCCGGTGATGGAAGGTGATCGGATGATCGGTCGGATTGATATGAAGGCAGACCGGGGGGCCGCGTGTTTGAATGTGACCGCGTTCTGGCCCGAAGATGGTGTGCGCATCGGGGCGGGCCGGTTACGCGCGCTCAAGGGTGAGTTGGGGCGCGCGGCCCGGTTTTCGGGGTGCGATGACGTATGCTATGCGGCTGGCTGGCTGCGTCGTGCGGGGTAAGAACCCGCCATCGATCGCCGATCAAATGCGTTGCTTTGATGCACCGTAAGGTGGGTTTTAACCCACCCTGCGTTAGTTCAGCAGCCCGGCATGAACCATCGCCGCCCGCATCTTTTCTTTGGCGGCGTCTGTCAGGGGCGTCAGCGGCGAACGGACGTCCTCGCTGCAATGACCAAGGAGCGACAGGCCATATTTGGCGCCCGCGACACCCGGCTCGGCAAAGATCGCTTCGTGCAGGGGCATCAGCCGGTCGAGTTGGGTCAGGGCCTTGGCATAATCGCCCGCCAGCGTACTTTCCTGGAAGGCCGCGCATAGGGCGGGTGCCACATTGGCCGTGACCGAAATGCAGCCGACCCCGCCGTGGGCGTTGAAGCCAAGCGCCGTGGCATCCTCGCCCGACAGTTGCACGAAATCGGTGCCGCAGGTCATCCGCTGCTTGGGGACGCGGGACAGGTCACCGGTCGCGTCTTTCACGCCGATGATCATCGGATGTTTCGCCAGTTCGCCCATGGTGGCGGGAGTCATGTCGACCACGGATCGGCCCGGAATATTGTAGATCACGATCGGCATGCCGCAGTCTGCGGCGGCCATGAAATGCGCGATCAGCCCGGCCTGCGTCGGCTTGTTGTAATAGGGCGTGACAACCAATGCCGCGTCCGCCCCGGCCTTTTGGGCGGCTTTGACAAGGCGCACGGTTTCAATTGTGTTGTTCGACCCGGCACCGGCAATCACCGGGATGCGACCGGCAGCTTCGGTCACGACGACCTCGACCACCTGATCATGTTCAGCGTGGGTCAACGTGGGGCTTTCGCCTGTTGTGCCGACCGGGACCAGCCCGTGCGTGCCCTGCGCGATGTGCCAATGCACCAGCTTTTTCAGCGCATCAATGTCCACTTTGCCGTTCGTAAACGGCGTGACGAGGGCGGGCAGTGACCCTTTGAACATGACGCGCTTCCTTTGTGTGATGGGCATTTGAATCGCCCGCTAAATCGCGCAGACACTAGACGCCTTTTTGCCGATTGCCAAGTTTGTGAGTTGTGATCGTAAGCGGTCCCGTTACCATGTGTGGAGAATTGATGGTGTGGTGGCTTTTATGCGTATTTTGACCCTTGCCGGGGCCGTCTTGATGGCAGCGGCGCCGTTGGCTGCGCAGGCCGTCGATCCGCAGGCCGTTGGCGCGATCGAAGCGGCACAAGACGACTGGGATCAGGCATATGCCACCGCCGCCGCGGCTGATCCGGTGACGGCTGATGTGCTGACGTGGATGCGTCTGCGTGCGGGTGAAGCGACGTTCCCCGATTACCAACGGTTTGTTGCTGCCCGCGCGGATTGGCCCGGATTGGATCGACTGCGGGCGGCGGCAGAGTTGACGATTGAAAAAGGCCATGATCCGGCAGAGGTCATCGCGTGGTTTGCAGGGCAGCCGCCGCAGACCGGCGAAGGCGCGGTGCGTCTGGCCGAGGCGCTGACCACCACTGGCAAGCTGCAAGAGGCGACGGCTGTGTTGCGCGCCGCTTGGTTGGATCTGGGTCTGACGGATGACGGCCATGGCGGACTGATCGCCAGCTTCCCTGATGTGCTGGCGCCGTTCCATATTGCGCGTACCGATGCGCTTTTGTGGCGGGGGCGCTGGTCTGATGCGGAACGGATGCTGCCCTTGTTGGACCCCGCGCAGCGTGGGCTGGCCGCCGCGCGGATTGGCTATAGTCGCGGTTTGTCCAATATGCGCCCGTTGTTTGATGCCGTACCCGAGGCACTGCGGCTGGATGCCGGGCTGGTTTATGATCGCTATAGCTGGCTGGCCGCGCGGGGCAGTTGGGCCGAGGCGGTCGAAATATTATTGGACCGCTCAACCAGTCCTGCGGCCTTGGGTGAGCCGCTGCGTTGGTCGGGATGGCGCCGGACCTTGGCGCGTTGGGAAATGCGCGAGGGGCGTGCCGAACAGGCCTATGCGCTGGCGTCGCGGCATTACCTGACCGACGGCGAGGCGTTTGCGGATCTGGAATGGTTGTCGGGCTACATTTCCCTGACATATCGGGGCGATCCCGCGCAGGCGCTTGTGCATTTTGAAAAGGCGGCCCGTGCGGTGGAAACCCCGATATCGGTGGGCCGGATGCAGTATTGGATCGGCCGCACCCAAGAGGTACTGGGCGCGCCCGACCTTGCCGCTGTCGCCTTTGGCGAGGCGGCAAAGCATCAGACTGCGTTTTATGGATTGCTCGCAGCCGAGCGCTTGGGGCGGTCGCTGGACCCGTCATTGGTGGGGGCTGCGGTCGAATGGCGCGGCGCGCCGTTTTTTCAAAACGACCTGACGCGGGCGGCGTTCATGCTGCTTGCCGCAGGTGAACGGGGCCATGCGGTGACGTTCTTTGCGGCGTTGGGGGAAACGTTGAATGCGGTGGAACTGGCGCAACTGGGTGCCCTGCTCAGCGAACTGGACGAGCAATACTATACGTTGTTGCTGGGCAAGACGGCCGCGACGCGTGGCATTGTGATCCCCGCGATCTATTATCCGTTGCATGATCTGGCGCAGATGGATTTGCCGGTGCCTCCGTCCCTTGCCCTGTCGATTGCGCGCCGCGAGAGCGAATTTAATGTGGGCATTGGCAGCCCGGTCGGTGCGCTGGGCCTGATGCAGTTGATGCCCGCCACCGCCGAGGAGGTCGCGGGGTTGCTTGATCTGCCCTATGCCCGGTCGCGCCTGACGACGGACTGGCAGTACAACGTCACGCTGGGGGCAAAGTATCTGTCTATTCTGCGTACAGAGTTTGGCGAGACCCCGGTAATGATTGCGGCGGGATATAACGCGGGGCCAAGCCGCCCGAAGGTGTGGATGGACGAACGCGGTGATCCGCGTCTGAGCGAGATGGATGTGATCGACTGGATCGAACATATCCCATTCCGCGAGACCCGGAATTACGTGCAGCGTGTGACGGAATCGATCCCGATCTACGAGGCGCGATTGACGGGGCAAACTGGGCCGATTGCCTTCACCAGATTGTTGGTAGGCATCAAGCCACTGTTGCGTCCGCGTGCGCGGCCCCCGGCGCAGGTCGCCGGGGATGCACCCGATGTGCGCCCGCAACTGCGGCCTGACCGCAGTTGAGCAGGGCGTCGCGTGCGGACCGATCCGCATGGTCGTTTGGGGTTGTTACAGCGGGCTCAACTTGGTCTTTGGGGCGCGTTTCGTTCTTGACCGCCACAGCGTGAACAGCCCCGCACCGACAACAATCGCGGCACCCAGCGCCACGTTGGGCCGCAGGGTTTCACCCAGCAGGAAGATACCGATCACGCTGGCAAAAACCAGTTGCAGGTAGGCAAAGGGTTGTACTGCGCTGGCCTCGGCGACTTCGTAGCAGCGGATCAGCAGCCAATGCCCGGTGGCCCCGGTGACACAAAGTGCTGCCATCCATTGCCAGTCTGTGCCGGTCATCGGTTCCCAATACCAGACGCCGGCGACGGTCATGACGACAGCCCCTGTTGTGCCGGTCCAGAAGAACGATGTGGCCGTGCCGTCCTTGCGTGCGGCATAGCGGGTCAGCAGCCCATAAAGCGCGAACATCAGCGCAGCAGCCAGCGGGATCACGGCAGCAGGTGCAAAGACGGTGATGCCGGGTTGCAAAATGACAAGGACCCCGACAAAGCCAATACCGATGGCCACCCAGCGGCGCCAGCCGACCTGTTCACCCAAGACAGGCCCCGAGAAAGCGGCGATCAGTAGTGGGTAGCAGGCAAAGATTGCGTGGCTTTCGACCAGTCCAAGCTGCACAAACCCCGCGACCATGACGCAGATTTCAAGAGCAAGCAGCGTGCCGCGGGTGATTTGCAGTAGCGGTTGTCTGGTGGCGGCGGCGGCCCGGACGGAGCCCTCTTTGCGGGCGGCGACCGCTATGACGAAGGCCGCAAAGAACCAGTAGCGGATCATCACGATCATCAGGACGTTGTAGTTGCCGGCGAGGTGTCGCGATATGCCGTCCTGCACAGCAAAGACGAAAGTGGTGGCGATCATCAGGATGATCCCGAGCCGGGCGTTATTCTGCATGGGGTACCTTTGCACGGGTCATGTGCCGTTTGCGCCCGTAACCGGGTGCGCGGGTGACGTCAAAACCGGCGTCTGCAAGCGCGCGGCGGATGTGACCCGCCGCACTGTAGGTGGCGGCGGTGCCGCCGGGATTGGTGTGTCGGCCCACGGCGTCCAGCAGGCCGGGTTCCCAAAGCTCGGGGTTTTTTGCCGGCGAAAAACCGTCAAGAAACCATGCGTCGGCTTTTCCATGCCACGCGGGCACAGTCTGCCGCGCGTCGCCCACTATGACGTGCAGCAACGGCCCGTCTGTCAGCTGCGTCGGGCCTGCGCCGGGCGTCCATTCGCGCAGCAGTGTTTGCACATAGGAGGAAAGTTCTGAAAAATGGGTTAGCGCGGTGGCCATGTCGGCAAGGGTGATCGGGTAGGCCTCGAATGATGTGAAATGCAGCGTGCCGGGGTGGCCCGCCTCAGCCCAGGCTGCCCAAGTCACCAGCAAGTTGAGGCCCGTCCCAAAGCCTAGTTCGCCGATGTCGAAGCGGCCGCCGAAGCGGTCCGGCAGGTCGTTCCCGGTCAGAAATACGTGACGTGTTTCGTCCACGCCATTGTCGAGCGAGTAATAGGGATCATTGAACTGGGTCGAGATCGGCACGTGCCCATCGCTCCAGTCGAGTTTTGCTGTCTGGTTTGCCATGCGCCGATGCCTTACGTAACGGATCATCTTTGGGCGGAAGGACGCGGAATGGCAACGGCTGATGTGACGGTCATGGGTGCGGGGATCTTTGGCCTGTCGGTGGCTTATGCCTGCGCGCGGCGCGGGGCGGTGGTGCGTGTGGTTGACCCCGGCGGTGTTGCATCGGGTGCCAGTGGTGGGATTGTCGGGGCATTGGCACCACATGTGCCTGAAAACTGGAATGAAAAGAAGGCGTTTCAATTTGACAGCCTGATCATGGCCGCACCTTTTTGGGGCGGAGTCGAGGCATTGACGGGGGCTGACGTCGGGTATTCCCGGTCGGGGCGCTTGCAGCCTCTGGCCGATGACCGGGCCGTTGCACTGGCGCGCGCGCGGGCGATTTCGGCTGCGGACCTGTGGCAAGGCAAGGCGGTGTGGGAGGTGGTGCCGTCAGGTGATGATCCGTGGATGCCGCCTTCGCCAACCGGGCTGGTGGTGCGCGATACACTGTCGGCATTGATCCATCCGCGCCGGGCCACGCGGGCCTTGGCGGATGCGGTGCTGGCTTTGGGCGGTGAGGTGGTTGACGATGCGGCGCCCGAGGGTCGGGTCGTTTGGGCGACCGGCTGGCGGGGCTTGGCAGAGCTGGGTGGCACGGGTGTGAAGGGGCAGGCGGCTTTGTTGCGCCATGATGCGAAAGGGCAGCCGCAACTGTTTGCAGATGCGCTGCATATCATTCCGCATGGCGATGGTACGGTGGCGATCGGGTCCACGTCCGAGCGAGAATTTGTTGATCCGCTAGGAACGGATGCGGGTCTGGATGATGTTTTGGCGCGCGCTGTCGCGGCATTTCCAATATTGGCGGATGCGCCTGTCATTGCGCGCTGGGCGGGCATGCGTCCGCGCAGCCGCAGCCGGGCACCGATACTGGGGCGTCATCCGTTGCGCGGCGGGCAGTTCGTGGCGAATGGCGGCTTTAAGATTGGTTTTGGGATGGCGCCAAAAGTCGGTGAGGTCATGGCCGATCTGATGCTGGATGGGCGTGAAACCGCGCCAGACGGGTTTGGTTTATCCTGAGGTGGCGGCGAACGAATTTCCAGAAAAGCGTTCTCTGGGTGCGCTATTCATCGCCGCCCTTGCGCAACCGGTTGCGGGACTTTTGGTAGAATCGTTTGTTGAGCGCGATGAACTCGTGGATCAGGCGCGTGAAGATGCGATCATTGTGCCCGATCAGGTAGATGTACCCCGAGATCGCGCCGATGCCCCCGCCCACCCCGTCGATCATCAGGTCGGTCATCGTGTCATCAAGCCCGGATTTTTGCATGCCAAGGCCGAACGACAGGTCCATCAGGTATTCAAGAACTTCCCAGAAGACGCCTATGGTTATCGCAACGCAGAAGGCGATGAAGGCGATAGCAGACGGCGGTGCGGCAAAGCGGTCACCCTCGAACAGCATGAAAACAAAAAGAAACCCGATCAGTCCAAAGCCGACAGCGGATGTGCCATGCAGGGCGAGGTCCCACCACCAGACCCGTTCGTAGAAATCAAACGCCTCGCCCATAAAGACGCTGGCGAAGATGAAAAGCGTTGTCGCAAAAAGGAAAGGCATCGGTAGTGCAATGTCAAATCGGGACGCCAGAAGTGCAGGCGCCATCGCAAGGCCAAGCGTCGCCAGTGCCACGAAGCTCAACGGCCAGCGACCCAGAGCAAGCGCCGTGATCGCTGCGACGAGCAAGAGCGCCCAAAGGATCGTGATGATCGGGCTTTGATGAAAAAGCTTTGGCGGGTTCATGGTCGTAGCCCTTCTATTTGGCTTCACAGTCCCCATTTCAAGAAGATGTCTTATCAAGATAAGGGCCTTCGGGTCGCAAGTTACAATATCAGAAAGGCCAAGGGTCTGGATAGACGTCGGGATCCGATGCGGATCTTGGCGGTCTTGAACACGCTTGATGCCGATGTCATTGCCTTGCAGGAGGCCGATTTGCGCCTTGGTGCGCGACCGTCCGCCCTGTGCAGCAACATGATTGCCGCAGAGACGGATTTCGCGGTCGTCCCCATTGCGCGCAATGACGTCAGTCTTGGGTGGCACGGAAATGCGGTGTTGATCCGAAAGGGTATGGCGCATGGCGCTGTCACGCATATCAGTCTGCCGGGGCTAGAGCCGCGCGGTGCGGTGCGGGTGGACCTGCCGAAATTCAGTCTTGTCGCGACCCATCTGGGGCTGCTGCGCCGCCATCGTGCAGGCCAGCTGCGCGCGATTGCCAAGGCATTGGACGGCTGCGTCAGTGCTGTTGTCGCCGGTGATTTTAACGAATGGTCGCCGCACAAGGGGCTGGAGGTCCTGTCTGATTTCAACGTGCACGCCCCTGGGCACAGCTTTCATGCCGCCCGCCCGATTGCCGCGCTTGACCGGATTGCGGTGTCGCGCGGGTTGGTTGTGCGCGACGCGGGGGTCATGCAGCAGGGTCTGGCCCGCCACGCATCCGACCATCTGCCCATTTGGGCCGATATTGCCTAAGACGCTTGGGCCATCATGCATTGGCGGCCGTCAGGGCCGCGCACCCACGCCTGCCCGTGTTTCCAGCAGACCGTGCCGGTTTCATGGTGCATCAGCGGCGCGGTGGCCCGATAGCTGAACGTTGTCAGCGTGCCCAACTGTCGCGCCGCCAGCCCCATCACTAGATGCGCCAAAAGCGGCCCATGCACGACTAGTCCGTTGTAGCCTTCGACCTGCCGCGCATAGCTTTCGTCATAGTGGATACGGTGGCCATTGAACGTCAGGGCCGAGTAGCGAAACAGCAGTGTGCTGTCGAAGGTGACCGTTTCGCTGTGGGTTTCATCCGTCGGTGCTTGGGGCGGTTCCAGCGCCGGTGCGCCATCTTCGCGATAGACAAGTTCCTGCCATTCGGTCAGCGCAAGGGTGCTGCGCTGTTTGATGTCGTGCCGTATGCGCACAAAGCCAAGCGGGCCAGAGCGGCCTTGTTTGCGCGTCACAGATTCGATTGTGCTGATCCTGTCGGCTTTGACCCCCGCAAGCAGGGGGCGGTGAAAGACAAGTTTGCCAGCGGCCCACATGCGCCTTGGCAGGTCAAGGTCGGGGATGAATTCCCCTGTCGCCGGGTGTCCGTCGCGGCCAAGATTTGCGGGCAGTTGCGGGCCCCAGAAATAGATTTGGTGAAAGAACGGCGGCATCGGATCGCCAGTTTGCAGATCAGGTGCTTTGCCCAACGTTGCTTGCAACGCACGGGCGCGGGCAATGTCGAAAGCATCAGTCCGGGTCTGGGAACGGTTGTGATTGTCGTGCATAAACACTGTGTAATCGTAACGAAGAGGCTGCGCAAATGCCGCAAGTGACTGGCTTGGATCATTTGGTGCTGACGGTGGTCGATCTGGACCGCACGCTGGCGTTTTACCGCGATGTACTGGGGATGGTGCCCGAACGGTTTCAGCCTGCCGACGGGTCCGCGCGCTGGGCGCTGCGGTTTGGCGCGCAGAAGATCAATCTGCATCCCGCCGATGGCCCGTTTGATCCCAAGGCCCGTGTCCCACAGCCGGGATCGGCGGACCTGTGTTTCCTGACCGATGTCCCCTTGGCAGAGTGGCAGGCGCATTTCATAGCACAAGGCGTTGCCGTGGAAGAGGGCCCTATTGCCCGGACCGGGGCAACGGGGCCGATCATTTCGGTATATCTGCGCGACCCCGACGGGAATCTGATCGAGGTTTCGCAGCGCGCCTAGATTGCATCGCGCAGTTCATCCATCAGTTCGGTCAGCAACTTGTTGTAGAATTCGCCGGTCAGTTTGCCGTTTTCGTCGAATTCCTTGCTGCTGGCGGCGACCAAAACCTCTGGTCCTTGCAGGATATGCGGGCGGAAAGTCATCATCGCGAGCCGCAGTGAAAACTGCGTACGCTCGCCACCGGCCCGGCCTGCGGCGGCGGACATAATCGCCAACGGCTTGTTTTTCCACGGGCTGCCTTCGGTACGGCTTACCCAGTCAAGGGCGTTTTTGAGCACGCCAGAGATCGCTTTGTTATATTCTGGCGTCGAAATGATCACCGCATCGGCGCTTGCGATTTGGTCGGACAGGGTTTGGACCACGGCTGGTATCCCCAACGCTTCTTCGATATCGCCGTTGTAAAGGGGCAGGTTGATATCGCCCTCGATGAATGTATCTGCGTCGAAAATCGCGGCGGCATTGCGCATCAGCATGGTATTGGTCGATGCCTTGCGAAGCGAGCCGGAGATGCCGAGAAGCGTTGTCATTTGAGATCCTTTTGTTGCTTGGGTCGGGAGGTAGCGCAATAGGGCGTGACAGCAACCCATTTGCTTGCGCCCGCCTGTCGGCTGGCACATGCTGCGGCAAATGGCGAAGGAGGCGGCGATGATCCGGCACGGTGGCAAGATTTTAAGCGATCAGTTGGTGAAACTGGGTGTGCGGCGGGTTTTTTCGGTGCCCGGAGAGAGCTTTTTGGCCGCGTTGGACGGGCTTTATGACAGCGGTATCCAGAATGTGGTGTGCCGTCAGGAAGGCGGGGCTGCAATGATGGCCGAAGCCTATGGTAAAATGACGGGTCAGCCCGGCGTGTGTTTTGTGACACGGGGGCCGGGTGCGACGAATGCCAGCGCGGGTGTCCATGTGGCCCGACAGGACAGCACGCCGATGGTGCTGTTCGTGGGGCAGATTGACAATCGCCAGACCGATCGTGAAACATTTCAAGAGGTGGATTATCGCGCGATGTTTGGCGGTCTTGCCAAATGGGTGGCGCAGGTTGACCAGACAGAGCGGCTGCCGGAATACATTGGCCGCGCCTTTCGTGTGGCGATGTCAGGGCGGCCGGGACCGGTGGTGTTGGCCCTGCCCGAGAATATGCTGAGCGCTGACGCGGATGTCGCTGATTTGCGCCTGTCTGATGCGGTGACGCAGCCGATCCCGACGGATGCTGCCAGCACAATCATGCATCTGCTGGGACAAGCCGAGCGTCCGTTGATCGTGGCCGGGGGCCCGCATTGGAACCGGCAGGCGCAGGTCGATCTTCAGGCGTTTGCCGAACGCCAGCAAGTGCCTGTTGCGCTGGGATTTCGGCGGCAGGATTACATGGATAACCGCCATGCCAATTACGCTGGCGATTTGAACGTTGGCGTCAACCCGCGTTTGGCCGCGCGGGTGCGCGCGGCGGATATGCTTGTCCTGCTGGGCACGCGTTTTGGTGATATCGAAACCCAAGCCTATACGCTTGTTGATCCCGGTGATCCGCAAAAGATGATCGTTCACGTCCATGCCGACGCCGATGAAATTGGCCGGGTCTACGCGCCTGATCTGGGTGTTGTCGCAACCGCCCCGGCGATCTTGCGGCAGCTTGCGCAAATGGAACCTGCCGGCACTTGGCCGGACTGGACCGCAGCCGCGCGCGCCGATTACGAGGCGTGGCTGGCACCGCAGGAAAGCCCCGGCGCTCTCAAACAGGAGCAGGTGATCAAGTGGTTGTCAGACCACTTGCCGGTTGATGCGATTGTGACCAATGGGGCCGGTAACTATGCCGCATGGCTGCACCGCTACTACGCTTATCGGCAGTATGGCACCCAACTGGCGCCGACGTCGGGGTCCATGGGATACGGGTTTCCAGCGGCGGTTTCGGCCTCGATTGAATACCCTGACCGGACGGTCGTTTGTCTGGCGGGGGACGGGTGTTTTCAGATGACCTGCAATGAATTGTCGACTGCGGTGCAGCATGGGGCGACGCCGATTGTCATCGTGATGAACAATGGTCGTTATGGCACGATCAGGATGCATCAGGAGAAGACCTATCCGGGGCGGGTGTCAGGTACTGCGCTTGCGAACCCGGATTTTGCGGCCCTTGCGCGGGCCTATGGTGGTCATGGAGAGGTGGTGACCGAAACGGCCCAATTCGCGGCTGCTTTTGCGCGGGCGCGGGCGGCGGGGACGGTGGCGATTATCGAATGCAAGGTGGATGAGAACGCGCTGTCAACGGGTGCTACGCTGACGGGGGTGCGGCAGGCAGCGTTGACCGGATAGCGCGCCTGCGGCGCATGACATTTCTTGTTTGGTGTGCCGCTTAGACCGTCGTCCACTGTGTCGGGGTGTTTTCCTGCCAGCCCTTTTGATGCAGCAGCGGCATGTCGTCATCAAAACTTGCTTTGCCAAGGCACAGGTAACCGGTGAGTTCCCAATCGTCGGGCACGCCCAGCGTTTTTGCCGTGGCTTCGGGATCGAGAATCGAAACCCAGCCCAGCCCTAGGTTTTCGGCACGTGCCGCAAGCCACAGTGTATGGATCGCGGTCACGGTAGAGTAGGCTAACATCTCGGGCATGGATTGCCGGCCAAGACCGTGTCCTTCGTTCGGGTCCTGTGCCGTGAATACGGCGAGATGAACAGGTGCGTCGCGCAGACCGGCGAGTTTGAGGGCATGATAGTCGGCGCGCTTTTCGTCGTCATAAATGGTGCCGGCCATTTCATTGGATTTTTCGAAATTGGCTATGATTTCTGCGCGCAAGGCAGGTGTTTCAACCTGTAGCACACGCCATGGCCGGGCATTCCCGACGGATGGCGCCATGTCCATCGCCGCTTGCAGCCGGATCAGGGTTGCAGGCGGCACCGGATCGGGCAGAAACTGGCGCACGTCGCGCCGCCAATGCAGGATATCTTGCAGCGCGTCACGATGGACCTTGGTCAATTCCATTCAGGCGGGTTTCCATTTGCCCGATTGCGACGGTAGAAATGCCTCGACGGCCGCTGTCGCCACAACGGCGGTATCACCGGTCTCGGCGTTAGGCACGTTCAACCCGCCTTTAATCGCCTGAACCGTGGCGCGACCGCGCGGCAGGCCCGCAACAAGAGCATCACAGTCGATCTTGTCGGGTTCTTGCACGCCAACGGTGACCTGCACGCGCATCTCTGTGTGGCTCAGTCCAGTGCTTTCGAAAATCGGCAGGGTGGAATGACGGATCGCGTCCTCGATCGCACGGCGGGCGGCCTTTTGATAGTCCATCCCATGCAGGTCGTTGCCCATACCCATCTCAATTATCACGCGCTGATCCGTCATGCGGGCACCATGTCAAAGCTGACGTTGATGGCGACATTGGCGATGACGGTGGCCACCCCGTCTGGGCGGGGGATATCCAGCCCGCCGTGGGTCACGGTAATGGTGATCCGCCCGTAGGGAAAGATATCGGCCAAGCTGTCTGTGTCCACCTTCTCCGGCTCTTGCACGCCGATCTGGACGTCGATCAGCATCGCCTCTTTCGGAAAGCCGTAAAGCTCGGCCATGTTGATGGAATTGTGCCAAAGCGCGTCTTGCAGCGCGCGCCGGGCGGCCTGCGTATAGTCTTGGCGGCGCAGGCTGGTGCCAAGGCCGAATTCAGTCAGGACGCGGTGGATTGGCATTAGAGAGAACCTATTATCTGTTTAATTTGCACCGCTGTGTCCTTGTCTGTGAAATCAGCTATTGGCTTACCTCACGGACTATTGTGTCTTATTCTTATGACTCTCAGTTTTCTGTAGTAGCAAAATGAGTAACCTTTTCCACTCAACTCAACCCGGCAGGCGGTTGAGTTTTTCCAGCGCGACGCTCAACCTCCCTAAAGTCTTGTCGTGCCATCACTTCTTCGGCGATTACTTTTACTGTCTTTGAAACATGGCGTGCATGATGGTTTGCGGCATTGATTGCATCTTGAACATATTCATCAATGTCCTCCTTATTTATAAGTAACGTGCTCGTGATTTCCTCCTAAAATTCCACCCCAATCTGCGCCTTGATACCCGACCGGAACGGATGCTTGACCAGTTCCATTTCTGTCACAAGATCGGCGATTTCGATCAGGTCTTCGTGGGCGTTCCGGCCCGTCAGCACCACATGGGTCATGGGTGGTTTGTGGTCGCGCAGGAAGGCCACGACCTCGGCTGCGTCTACGTAATCGTAGCGGATCGCGATATTGATTTCGTCGAGCAGGACCATGTGGTTGGTTTCGTCGAGGATCAGTTCTTTGGCCTTGGCCCATGCGGCCTGGGCCATTTCGGTGTCGCGGGATTTGTCTTGGGTTTCCCAAGTGAAGCCTTCGCCCATCGTGTGGAAGGCGCAGATGTCGGTAAACTTGGCCAGGATCAGGTCGCGTTCGCCGGTGGACATGCCCCCCTTGATGAACTGGACCACGGCGCATTTCATATCGTGCGCGATGCAGCGGAAAATCATGCCGAACGCGGCTGATGATTTGCCCTTGCCCTTGCCGGTGTGGACGATCACCAGACCTTTTTGATCGGTCTTGGTCGCCATGATTTTATCGCGGGCGGCTTTTTTCTTGGCCATCTTCATCGCATGGCGGTCGGTGTCTTCGGTCATGGCTGGCTCCTGGTTGCGGGCGCAGGGTGCGGTGTTTGCGGTGCTTAGTAAAGCCCGATCAGCCACGGTGCAATGATCGGAGCGAGCAGCGCGGTCAGCAGTGCGTTCAACCCCATGCCGATGCCCGAAAATGCGCCAGCCGTTTCATTGACCTGAAACGCCCGGGCTGTGCCAATCCCGTGGCTGGCGACGCCGACAGTAAAACCGCGCGCGCGCCAGTCCTTGATCTGCAGCAGGTTCAGCAGGGGCGTGCAGATGATGGCGCCCGTGATCCCGGTTGTGATCACCAAAACAGCGGTCAGCGAGGGCGAACCGCCGATGGCGTCGGACACACCAAGCGCGACGGGGGCCGTTGCGGATTTGGGCAGCAACGACAGCAAGATGTCGGGGCTGACCCCCAAGCTGCCCGCGATAAACACGCCGCTTATCATGGCGGTCAATGATCCGACCACCAACGCGCATAGCATTGGCAAAGCAGAGGCGCGGATGTTGCGCAGGTTTGCGTGCAGCGGCACTGCCAGTGCGACGGTTGCCGGGCCAAGCATGAAATGGACGAACTGCGCGCCTTCGAAATAGGTGGCATAAGTCGTATCTGTCAGCCGCAGCAAGACGGCCAGCAGCGCAACCGCGATAAGCACGGGGTTGACCAGTGGTCGCCGCCCCGTCGCCTTGAACGCGATATCTCCGACCCCGTAGGCCGCAAGCGTCAGGGTCAGCCACAACAGTGGATCACGGGCGAGGTACGTCCAGATTTCAGTGAACTCAGTCATTGGATGTCCCCACCAACCGTGCAATGCCGACAAAGGTCAGCGCGCCTGCGGTGATGGCCAGTGCGGTCGATCCGACGATCGCCGTGGCCAATGCGAACCCGTCGCTGCCAAACCGATCCAGATGGCCGACAACGCCGACCCCGGCGGGCACAAATAGAAGGGATAGATGGGACAAAAGGACTTTGGTTGTCGGCGTAATCGCAGCCGCCAATCTGGGGCTGATGACCAGCGTCGCGAAAAGTAGCGCCATTGCGATGACGGGGCCGGGCAGGGGCAGACCCAGCACGCGCGATGTAATTTCGCCGATCAATTGGAAAACCAAGAGGGTCGTGAGGTGCAGTATCATTGGCTTCGGCCTTTCCCGCTGTTTGATCATGCTAGGGGCGGCGCGCGGCGGTGACCAGCATCATCAGAGGCACCGGATACCGATTTATCAGCCGGGCCATTGCCATATTTCTGCAAAATGCGTGCGAATTTTAAGAGGTTGTTAACCTAGATTCGGGACGGTGGCATGAGGTCTGAAAAGGATAAAGCATGCGCCGAACAATGCTAGTGGCAGCCATTTTTCTGGGGGGCTGCAATACGCCGCCGCTTGGATTTGCGGGGATTGATCCTGTTCGTGTCGAGGTCGAACAGAGCGTGTTTGATGTGCGGGTAAAGGACGGGCGCGCCCATGCTTTGCGGGTCAACAGTGAATTTGCGCCGAACCTGGCAGCGGTGGCGCCACGCGCACGGGTGGCGATTGAGCTGGCCAGCGGATGTCAGATCGTAGATGGCAGCCTGATGGGCGACCCGATCTTTGTGACCGCTGACCTGCGGTGCTGACCTAGCGGTCGATATTGATACGGATCGGATTATAGCCGAAATCGTCGGTTTCGTTGTTGCGCTTGGATTCGTTGACGGCTCCAATGATGAGCGCGCCAAGCAGACCGGCACCTGCTGCAGATTGCGACCGTTGCTGGCTTGTCAGGTTCACTGCGTTGACAGTCGCCGACGAGGTTTTTCCATCAATGGCGCATTGAATGAAGATGGCCGGGGAATCCGGGCCATAGTCGGGAACAAGGATGTTTGCCGGCGTCGTGAAAGTTGCCTGGTAGAGGCCGGAGTCAAGATTGCAGGATGCGCCGGTCATCTCGCCGTAGCCATCGCCGTTGCGGTTGCCAAAGGTTCTGACTTCGAAAAGTTCCTGACCGCGAAAGCGTGGGACAGTTGCACCGCGTGCCCGGTCGCGTCCGTAGACATCAAGCCCAATGGCGGTCGCCCGGTTGGTGGGTGTTACAGCGATGGGAGGTTGCGAGATATCGACAGTGGTACATGCTGTCAAAAGCAGCCCGGTCAATGCGATCTTAAACAGATTGTTCATATATATTTCCACTCGTTCTGTGAGGCTATAAGCTTAATGGGAACGCTGTATTAAAGCGACCTGATTACCTGATTGTCTACGTAATCTGCAGGAGTGTGCTTTTTGCGTTCACGACCGCTGGTTTGGCCAGACAAACAGGCGCTTCGGATGGTGACCGTAAGGTGGATCTCGATCCACCCTACGCCAGAAGTCCTGCAATACGGGCGCGGGCAGAGTTGGATTTGGGTTGCCACAGGTTTCGGTCGATGGCTTCTTGCAGGCGCTGGGCGATTTCGGTCAGGGCTGGCGCGTTCGCGTCCGCGATGAAACGGCGTGTGGCGTCGTCTTTGATGAACGCCTCTTCGACCAAATCAAAGTGATGGTTCTGCACCGCCCCTGTCGTTGCGGCGAACGCGAACAGATAATCCACAGTTGCTGCAATTTCGAAAGCACCCTTGTAGCCGTGCCGTTTAACACCGTCGATCCATTTTGGGTTCACGACGCGCGACCGCACAACGCGCCCGATTTCATCTTCCAGCGTGCGGATGATGGGGCGTTCGGGGCGTGAATGGTCGTTGTGATATATCGGCCGGTCCTTGCCTTGAAGCGCGCTGATGGCTGCGGCGGCCCCGCCGTGGAATTGGTAGTAGTCGTCACTGTCAAGAATGTCGTGTTCGCGGTTGTCCTGGTTCTGCACGATGGCTTCGGTTTGGGCCAGACGGGCCTCAAAGGCGGCACGATCTTTGCGGCCCGCGGCGCCTGATCCATAGGCATAACTGCCCCATTCCAAATAGGCTTCGGCAAAGTCGGATTTGTCAGTCCAGATGCGTTCGTCGATCAGTGCTTGCAGGCCGGCACCATAGGCTCCGGGCTTTGATCCGAAGACGCGGGTTTGGTCGCCGCCTTGTCTGGTTCGGGCGGCAGCCGGGTTCAGATCGTCAGGTTCGTCAAGTGCTTGTACGGCGCGGGCCGCACTATCGACCAGCGCGATGAGTTGTGGGAATGCATCACGGAAAAAACCCGAGATGCGCAGGGTCACGTCGACGCGTGGTCGACCAAGGACAGTTTGCGGCAAGACATCGAATCCTGTGACCCGTCGGTTGGCGCTGTCCCATTTGGGTTTAACGCCCATCAGCGCCAGAGCTTGTGCGATGTCATCACCGCCGGTGCGCATATTTGCGGTGCCCCATGCCGTGATCAGCAGTGTACGTGGCCAATCGCCATGGTCTTGCAGGTATTTTTCAATCAGCAGATTGGCAGATTTCCATCCCAGAGCCCAGGCGGTGGGTGTGGGGACGGCCCGGCTGTCGACGCTGAAAAAGTTGCGGCCGGTCGGCAAGACATCAAGCCGCCCGCGCGTGGGCGCACCGGACGGGCCCGGGCTGACGAAGTGCCCGGCAAGGGCGCTGAGGAGGCCCGCCTCCTCGTTCGCGCCGCAGCGCGCGATGGTCGGTCTGATCTGGGTCTCAATCTCTTGCAGGACAGCTTGTGAGGCGGGGCCGGGAGCCGCTTGGCTTGCGCCATCGCCCATCCCGCCGTCCCGCAAGAGGTTTTGGCTCAGGTTTTCCAGCCGCTCTATTGTGTCGCCATTGGTGCGCCATGTCGCGTCATTCGCCAGCCGTTCGGGCTTTTGCGCTGCCAGAGCTGCCATGTCGCAGTCGAGGGGGTCAATGCCGAGGTTCAAATCAGTGGCCAAGGCCCGCAGCAACGATGCATTGGCACCCTTGCCATTGCCGCGTGGCACGCGGGCGAGGGCAAGCGCGAGGTCGCGTTCCTGTTGACCTGTTGGTGATTGTCCAAAGATGTGCAGGCCGTCGCGAATTTGCGCCTCTTTCAACTCACACAGGTAGGCGTCCAGCTTTCCAAGGTCGGTATCGTTGTCACCGGTGAACCCAGCGTCTCTTGACAGGCCTGTGACCTCGGAGAGTGACAGGATCTCGCGGCGCAGGTGGGCGATGCGGCGGGGATCAATGCCCGCAGCTTCGTAGTATTCATCGACGAGCGCTTCGAGGTCGCGCAGAGGGCCGTAGTTTTCGGCGCGGGTGAGGGGCGGAGTCAGATGGTCGATAATAACTGCACTGGCCCGCCGTTTGGCCTGTGTGCCTTCGCCCGGGTCATTGACGATAAACGGGTAGATATGCGGGGTCGGACCCAGCGCAACCTCGGGCCAGCAGGTTTCCGACAGCGCCACGGCTTTGCCTGGCAGCCATTCGAGATTGCCATGTTTGCCCATGTGTATGATCGCATCCGCGCCCCAGTGATGCCGCAGCCAAAAGTAGAACGCCAGATAGTTATGCGGTGGAACCAGATCGGGTGAATGGTAGCTATCCGTCGGGTCGATGTTGTAGCCGCGTGCCGGCTGCAGGCCGACAACGGCATTGCCGAAGCGGTGGATGGACAGCGCAAAGCCTGTTGTGGCGGGCCGACCCTCCGGGGGGGATATTTCCGCTCCGAAGAAGGGGTCTTGTTCGGGAGTGCCCCAGCGGGCAGTGATCTGTTCTTTGACGTCCCACGGCAGGGCGTCGTAGTAGGTTTTGTAGATAGCAACCGGCAGGTGTTCGCCGCCGCTGCGATTGGCGCGGTCGGTCAGCCAATTGGTGGGGCCTTCCATGATTTGCTGCATCAATGCCGCGCTGTCAGCGGGCGGGGTGATCGCGTAACCTTCGGATTTCAGCAGGTTGAGGACATGGGCAGTGGCAGCGGGCGTGTCGAGGCCAACGCCATTGGCCAACCGCCCGTCTTTGTTGGGATAGTTGGCGAGGATCACAGCTATCTTCTTGGCGCGGGTCGGCGTCTGGCGCAGCCGTGCCCAGCGTTTGGCAAGCTGGGTGACATAGTCGATCCGGGAGCCGACGGCCTGGTAGGTCGCAATGGGGCACTGGGTGGCCGCGTCGAAGAAGGCTTCGCCTTTGAAGCTGACTGCGCGCGACAGGATGCGCCCGTCCACCTCTGGTAGGGCGACGTTCATGGCGATGTCGCGGGCCGTGAGGCCGTGCATGCCTTGGTCCCACGATGCTTCGGTGGCGCCGGAGAGGACCACCTGGAATATGGGCGCGTTATTTGACAGCAGCGGGTTTTGCGGGCTGTCGTCACCGTCATGTGGTGATCCGACTGCGAAGGCGGTGCAGTTGAGGATCACGTCCGGCGGCGCGACATCAAACAGCGTGCCAAGGGTGGCCATGCTGACCGGATCTTTGAGAGATGCGACGAAGATCGGCAGCGGGTTTAACCCGGCGCGCGCCAGGCTGCGTGTCAGGCGGTTGATCGGGTTCAGGCCGCCGCCCTGCACCAATGCGCGGTAAAAGATGATCGGGATGATCGGGGCGCCGTCTGTCCACGTCGCTTGCGCCGCCGTCAGGTCGGCGATGCCCGCGCCGGGCCAGTAGACGCCGCAGCGTAATAGCGGGCTGGCCGCCGGGGGTTTTTCGCTGCCGTCCAGCATCGCTTTGGCGTAGTCTAGCAGGTTTGTGCTGTTTTTGGGGCCGCCTTCGACGCAGTAGGACCACAGCGCGTCGTAGTCTGCGGGGCTGACGGTGGACAGTCCGCGTAATTCGGCGTCTGGTTTGTCGTCGCCCGGCAGGGCTGCGAAGGGAATGCCCGCCGCGTACAACCGGGCGGCGTATTGGGTCAGCCCGTATTTCCAGTAGCCTGCGCCGCCAAGGATGCGCGCGATCACAAGGCGGGATTTCGTAGCGCAATCATCGAGGTGCAGATCGACGGACATCGGGTGTTGCAGGTGCATCATGTTGGCCAACCGCAGTGTAGGCGGGTCGGGCATTTCGGATCGCGCATCTGACAGCGCCGCAAGTTCGGTGTCGGCGGCAGAGATGATAATGACGTCGGCGGGGGTTTGGCCCAGATCAACGGGTTCGGTCCCGTCAGAGATTGCGCCGGGGGTCGCTGCGAGTAGGTGCATCAGCCAAATCCTCGTGCTAAAGGGTGCGCAAATGAGAGGTTAACACCATGGATTACAAAGCTGCAGGAGCACCGAAAATGGCTAAAAAAGGACCAAAGCATGAGGAACATAATGCCCATGGGTCGCAGAAAAAGCCGTTTGGTCAACGCCCGAGCAAAGAAGAATTGTTGGCGCGCATGAAAAAAGCGGCTGAGGCTAAGAAGTAGTCTCACAGCGTTTTTTCCATGAAAATTGAGCTTTTGGCCGGGGCATAGTCGCCGAAGATACCGCATTCGGTGAAACCGTGGCGCACATAAAGCTTGTGAGCCGCGTACAATGTGTTGCCGGTTTCAAGCTTGATTGCGGACAGGCGTTCCTTGCGGGCCTGATCTTCGATCTGGCGTAGAATCGCATCGGCAACACCATTGCCGCGCGCATCCTCTGCCACGAACATGGACTTGATCTCGCCGTAGTCGCCGCAGGTCTTGAGCGCACCCGTGCCGAGAATTTGATCCCCTTCGCGGGCGGCGAAGAAATGGATTTCGGGTGCGACAAGATCGTTTATTTCCAGATAATAGTTGTCTTCAGGTGGGAACAGCGCCTGCATCAGGGCGTGGCTTTGTTTGAGCAAAGCCACGACTCCCGGGTGATGCGGGTCGGTCCGTTCGACGATGATCATGCCTGTAGGGCCATCGTGATTGCGGCCTGATCAAGCCCGGCTTCGCCGATGACCACCAGCCGGGTTTCGCGTGGGGCGGCACCAAACGGCCGGTCGAAATAGGTGTCCACGCGCGGCCCCACGGCCTGTAGGGCCAGGCGCATGGGCTTGCCCGTGACGGCAACAAACCCTTTGAGCCGCAGGATATTGTTGGCGCGGATCACATCGGCAACCTGCGTGGCGAATGCCGCCGCGTCGGTCACTTCTTCACGGGTGACGATAAAGCTTTCGAATTCGTCGTGGCCATGTTCATGCGCGTGATCGTGGTGACCGTCATCATCATCATCATCGTGGTGGTGGTGATGGACTTCATGCCGCGCGGCGAGGTCTGCTTCGGCCCCAATGCCCTGACCCAGCAGGACATCGACGGGCAACGCGCCCATAGATGCCTTGACGACCTGCACGCCATCGCGCGACTGGGATTTCAGGCGAACGGTCAGCGTTTCGGCCTCTTCCGGGCTGAGCAGGTCGGTTTTATTGACCACGATCATGTCGGCGCAGGCGATCTGATCTTCAAAAAGCTCGGACAGCGGCGTTTCATGGTCAAGGTTTTCATCCTGTGCCCGCTGCGCATCGACAGCGGCGACGTTATGGGCAAACTGGCCATCATGGACGGCACGCCCGTCGATCACCGTGATGACGCCATCGACGGTGACTTTCGTCGAAATCCCGGGCCAGTTGAATGCCCGCACCAACGGCTGCGGCAGGGCCAGACCAGAGGTTTCGATAACGATGTGGTCAGGTTTGTTTTCACGCGCCAGCAGCGCTTTCATCGTCGGGATAAAATCGTCGGCGACGGTGCAGCAGATGCAGCCATTTGACAGTTCCACGATGTCATCTTCTGAACAGACCTCATCGCCGCAGCCTTTGAGGAGGTCCCCGTCGACGCCGAGGTCGCCGAATTCGTTGATGATCAGGGCGATCCGCATGCCTTTGGCGTTTTGCAACATGTGGCGGATGAGGGTGGTTTTGCCAGCACCCAGAAAGCCGGTAACGACGGTGGCGGGAATTTTGGTGGTCATTCTAGTTTCCAATCATTGGGCGCTGGGGTATGGGGGCCGCGATGATAAAACGGCTGACCATATGTGAAACATGTGCGGTCTCTGGCGCGTACGCGCAGGGGGCCGCGCTGGCTGACGCCATGCGGGGCCTGACCGAAGACGGATGGGAATTGCAGATGCATGCCTGTCTGTCGGTCTGTGCAGAGCCTGTTGCCGTGGCGGTGCAGGCGCAGGGTAAGGCGACATATGTCTTTGCGGGCGTTACCAGCGCTGATGCAGCGGATTTGGCCGTCTTCACGCGGTTATATGACGCGGCACCTGACGGCTGGATCGACGATGCGCGTCCGGCTGGCCGGTTGCGGTTTTGTCTCAAGTCAAGGGTGCCCGCGCTGTAGGTCATGGTGCGGTTGCCTGGACGGCCAGTGGCGTGCCGTCTATTGCCCATACGCTGTGATTATTTGCATTGAGGGTGACGCGGACTGTCGCGCCCGCAGGGACCATCGCCAGATGCATCCAGGGACCGTAGGCCCGTGCATATTTGACCCCGTCGATATAGACATGTGCGTGGCCTGTGCCTTGTGTCAGCGGGCCGTTCACCTGTTCAGGTGCAAAGCTGAAACCGTCGGTAATGATTTGCAGGTTCAGCGCGTGGCCTAAATCTTGGGTCAGTGCGATGTCCAACGTCGGTGGCGGGCCTGCCCATTGTGCGAGTGCGGTATGGTCATGTGCCGTATCGCTATGGCCAGCATGATCATGATCATGCGCAGGGGTGCCGGTGCCGCCCGCGATAACAAAGCCCATGCCGGCCCCAAAGAACAGGCCAATGATCAAAACTAGTAAATTGCGCATTAGTCGTCAGCACCCCAGATCGTTGCGGTGAACAGCCCCAAGCTGGCCCATGCCGCAAAGCCGACACCGAGGGCGCGTGAGGCAAATTCCGCGCCCAGCTCGGGTGGGGCTGGGCCGGTGAATGCGTCTGGTTGTGGTGCGCCAATAATCTGTGGCGCCGCGATCAGAATGATTGCCGTCCCCCAAAGGGCCCAGTTTTGCCCAAACGCGATCAGCCACAGGCCCATTGCCGTTGCGATGACCGTTGCACCCCACCAGATCTGGCGCAGATCGACATCGGCGCCCGCAATGCCGGGCAGCTCTGGCGGCAGACCGAAGGCTGGCGCGAGCTGGACCGCCGCAAAACCACCGATACCCCAGATCAGGCCGGTGCGCGGCGTGATCGCTGCGCCGCGCGATTGCGCGAAAGCCATGGCCGGCAAAAGAACCAAAGCATAACCGACGTAAATCAGCGCTGTAAATACGACGGTCAGGACGTCGCGGTACAGGTCAAAAACATACCCCGGAGGCACCACCGCAGCAGGCGTGGTGGCGAAATGCTGCAAAACCCCTGCCTCATAGAGTTCGGCAAACAGCAAGATAGGTTGCAAAAAGGCAAGTTGGAGCGTTGCGGCAATCAGCCCCGCACCAAAGCCAGCGATCAACGCGCTGGTCAAAACTTTGCTGAACATATCTTAGTGGCAGGGAAAGCCGGTTGCATGGCGCATATCATGGGCCGCGTCATGCAGCGTGGCTGCCTGAACGTGCCCTGCGACGGCAATAATGCCGATCCCGATGAACGCGACGGCGATCAACGACAGAATGTTTGTATTGATCTTTGTTTGTGCGGCGTAAATCGCCTTGGTCTGGGTCTTCATCTTTTGCTCCTTATCCCGTCACACCCGACGGGGTTGGTGTGTCTTTGCATGGCTGGTCTCCTGGCTCGCGGGTCGATGCACCTTGCTGCCTTCCCAGGTATACCCAGTGGCGTCTTAACAAGGCACTCTCCGCATACAGTCGCGGGGGCGGCTGTGGCATTTGACCTCCTGTTCGGATCGGTCTGTCCACATTCCTATTTGATCCCCTGATGCTTGGCATCGTTGGGGAACCATGCAGTTTGTTGTGCGCCTTTGCGGGGTGCTGCGTCAAGGTGGAAACAGTTCATCAGGTTGGTTTGGGGCACCATGATTTGGCACGGGCGATCAAATTTCCAGAAATTTGATGCCTCCGGCGGGAGTATTTTGGGACATAAGAAGCCGAAAAGTCGCAATATCTTGTGGATAAGCAAGCGGAACATGGCACATGCGGGGGGATGGCCGTTGACTCATTGCCTTGTGTGGGGCGATGGTTTTGGACCTTTAGGAATCAAGAAGGCCAAATCCCTTGCGCTTTAGCAAATTGCGACTGAATGGCTTTAAAAGCTTTGTGGACCCGACCGATCTGATCATTGCGGATGGTTTGACTGGCGTTGTCGGGCCAAACGGCTGTGGCAAGTCCAATTTGCTTGAGGCTTTGCGTTGGGTCATGGGCGAAAACCGTCCGACAGCGATGCGCGGTGGCGGGATGGAGGATGTGATCTTTGCCGGTGCGTCCACACGCCCGGCCCGGAACTTTGCGGAAGTGTCCCTGATTATCGACAATGGCGAGCGTTTGGCGCCCGCAGCATTTAACGATAACGATCAGCTGGAAATTATTCGCAGGATCACCCGTGATGCCGGGTCGGCCTATAAGGTAGGGGTCAAGGATGTCCGCGCCCGCGATGTTCAGATGCTGTTTGCCGATGCATCAACCGGCGCCCATTCGCCTGCATTGGTGCGGCAGGGAATGATTTCCGAGCTGATCAATGCCAAGCCAAAATCCCGCCGTCGTATTCTGGAAGAAGCGGCGGGGATTTCGGGTCTTTATCAGCGGCGCCATGAGGCTGAGTTGAAGCTGAAGGGGGCCGAGAGTAACTTGACCCGCGTTGATGATGTGATCGAGCAGTTGGCTGCGCAGCTGGCCCAGCTTGCCCGTCAGGCCAAACAGGCGGCGCGCTATCGCGAGATCGGTGAGAATTTGCGCCGTGCAGAAGGTTTGTTGTTGTTCCGGCGCTGGAAAGAGGCGGATGAGGCAATGTCGGCTGCCTCTGCACAGCTGCGCGAGCGGACAACGGCGGCTGCACAGGCTGAAAAGGCGGCGCGTGAAGCGGCCAAGGCGCGGACTGTGGCAGAGGATGCGCTGCCGTCGCTGCGCGAAGAAGAGGCGATTGCAGCGGCTGTTTTGCAGCGTCTGCAGGTTCAGCGCGATACATTGAAAGATCAAGAAGCCCGTGCATTGGCGACAATTGCGACGCTGCGGGCGCGCATTGACCAGTTGACCCGCGATATGGAGCGTGAAACCGGGCTGAACAAAGACGCTGGCGAGACGATCGAGCGGCTGGATTGGGAAGCCCGCGAGATTGCCAAGGCAGGTGAGGGGCATGATCAGCGATTAGAGGCGGCGCAGGTTGCAGCCCGCGAGGCGGGTGGTGTGTTGCAGGAACGCGAATCTGCTTTGTCACAACTGACCGAAGATGTGGCGCGGCTGGCGGCTCGTCACCAATCAGCGCAACGGCTGTTGGACGATAATCGCACCACCTTGGCCAAGAGCGAAAGTGAAGCGGCGCGCGCCAAGGTTGCGATGCAGGCCGCAGCTGCGGCCCTTGCCAAAGCAGAGGCGGATTTTGCATCTGCCGGGGCGGCGGAAAAGACGGCTGTTGCGGCAGCCGAGGCTGCGGATGCCGCGCTGTCGGCTGCCGAGGCTGCACGGGCCGAGACGCAAAGCCACGAGAGTGATGCGCGCGCGCTGCGCTCTGCGGCTGAGGGCGAGGCGAATGCATTGCGTGCCGAGGTTGCGGCATTGACCAAGCTTGTTGCGCGCGATGCGGGTGATGGTGGCCAGGTTCTTGACCTGTTGCGCGTGCAGGGCGGATTCGAAAAGGCGCTGGGGGCGGCTTTGGCTGATGATCTGCGTGCGCCGGTGGTTGAAGCGAGCGGAAAATCAGGCTGGGCGCTGTTGCCGGGATATGCCGCGCCGCAGGCTTTGCCCGATGGCGTCAAGGCGCTAACCGATTATGTCACTGTGCCCGACGTCTTGACACGCCGGACCAGTCAGGTCGGCGTTGTCGATGCGGTGGATGGCGCGCGCCTGCAGGCGGACCTGAAACCGGGGCAGCGGCTGGTGTCGGTCGCAGGTGATTTGTGGCGTTGGGACGGGTTCCGCGCAGGCGCTGAGGATGCGCCTTCGGCGGCGGCATTGCGGCTGCAGCAGTTGAACCGGTTGACGGAGCTGAAGCGCGATCTTGATGCCGCATCGGCCACGGCAGAAGGGGCGGCGGCGACTCATGACGTGCTGACAGCACGTTTGCAAGCGCAGACTGAGGCGGATCAGGCTGCGCGGCACGCGCGTCGTGATGCGGACCGGATGGTCGGAGAGGCGAACAGGGCGGCCAGCCGGGCCGAGGCGGATCGCAACCTGTCTGAAGGCCGACAGGAAAGTCTGGGCCTTGCGCTGAAGCGGCACGAAGAAGAGGCGATGAATGCCCGCGGGGCACTGTCCGAGGCCGAAGCGGCAGCGCACGATTTGGGCGATTTGGAAACGGCGCGGGCGGCGGTTGACGACGTCAAGATGACAGTCGAGGCGGCGCGGATCACCATGATGTCCCGCAGGTCGGCCCATGACGAAGTGCGCCGCGAGGGTGAAGCGCGGCTGAAGCGGTCGCAGCAGATTACGCAAGAGGTGAGCGGCTGGAAACACCGTTTGGAAACAGCCAATAAACGCACGGCGGAATTGGCTGATCGCAAGGCGAGTTCGGAGGTGGAACTGGTCGAAGCGACCGCCGCGCCCGAGGAGATAGCGGCCAAGCGTTCCGAGTTGGCAGATGCGATCGACGAGGCTGAAACGCGCCGTATGGCGGCTGCGGACAAGCTGGCGGCGGCGGATACGACATTGCGCGATGCCGGACATCTGGAGCGTGACGCGGAGCGTCTTGCCTCTGAAGCGCGTGAGGCGCGTGCGCGGTCTGAGGCGCGGTCGGATGCAGCACGCGAAACCGTCGCCTATGCGGCCGAACGGATCATGGAAGCGCAAGAGGTCACCCCAGATAAGTTGTTGGAAACGCTGGATGTCGAGGTTGACAAGATGCCCGCGTCTGATGTGGTCGAGGGGCAGGTGAACGCGTTGAAGCGCCAGCGTGACGCGCTGGGTGCTGTGAACCTGCGGGCCGAAGAAGACGCCAAGGACGTGCGGGTCGAGCATGACAATCTGGTGTCTGAGAAGGTTGACCTGGAGGCGGCAATCGCGGCGTTGCGCAGTGGTATTGCAAGCCTGAACAAAGAAGGCCGCGAGCGGCTGTTGACCGCGTTCGAGCAAGTGAACGACAATTTCGGATTGCTGTTTACGCATCTGTTTGGCGGCGGTGAGGCAAAGCTGGTTTTGGTCGAATCCGATGACCCTCTCGAGGCGGGTCTGGAGATCATGTGTCAGCCGCCGGGCAAGAAACTCAGCACGCTGTCCTTGTTGTCGGGGGGCGAGCAGACGCTGACGGCCCTGGCGTTGATCTTTGCCGTTTTTCTGGCGAACCCGGCACCGATCTGTGTGCTGGACGAGGTTGATGCGCCCTTGGACGACGCCAACGTCACGCGCTTTTGTGACCTGCTGGATGAGATGACACGGCGGACCGAAACGCGGTTCCTGATCATCACGCACCATGCGGTGACGATGAGCCGGATGGACCGGTTATTTGGGGTGACGATGGGAGAGCAGGGGGTGTCGCAGCTGGTGTCGGTGGATCTGAAAAAAGCGGCTGCGATGGTGGCCTGATCTGGCTTTTGTGCCTCCGGCGGGGATATTTGCGCTCGGAAGAAGTTGTTTTGAAAGAGAATTACAATCTGCAAGCGATCAGAGCCTGTTGATGAGGTCAACCGTCGGCCATGCGTCTGCGGGCAGGCCGAGGCGCGATTGTTCGGCTTGGACGGCTTGGCGGGTCCGGGCGCCGAGGATTCCATCAATGCCACCCACGTCATGGCCGCGATCAGTCAGTTTTTGTTGCAATTGTTGCATTTGCGGGCCGGTCAAAGGCGTGCTTGGGGTGCCTGCATCATAGGCCGCAGCGCCTTGTAATCGGTTTGCGAAATAGGCGGCGGTCGTGACGTAGACGAAGCTTTTGTTCCATTTGAAATAGACGTCGAAATTGGGGTAGGCGAGGAACGCCGGGCCGTCGCGGCCCATCGGTAGCAGGATGGACGCGGGCAGGTCGGATGGGCCAAGCGCACCTTGGCGGGCGGCCACGCCGATGGCGGCCCAGTCGCGCACGCGGGCCTTGTGGTTCAGGCCGGTTTGGGACCAGTCCAGATTGGCGGGTACGGTGATTTCCTGCAGCCAGGGTTCATTGGGGCGCCAGCCAAGCGAGGACAGCACATTCGCGCCTGACATCAGCGCATCGGGGGCGGAGGTCTTGAGCGTCACATGACCGTCGCCATCGCCATCCATGCCATGTGCGATGATGTCGAGGGGCAGCATTTGCACCTGTCCGATTTCACCCGCCCATGCCCCTGTCGTGGTGGCTGGGTCCATGCCGCCGCGGCGAAAAAGCTCAATCGCGGCAACGAGTTGCGGGCGAAACAGCTCTGCTCGACGGCAGTCATGGGCCAGCGTCAGCAGCGCGTTGCGGGTGTTGAAGTTGCCCTGAACCTGACCGTAATCGGTTTCGAACGCCCAAAAGGCCAGAAGGACGCCGCGCGGGATGCCAAAGCGTGCCTTTATGGCCTTGAACGTGCTGTCGTAGCGTTGGCTATATATCCGCCCGTTGTCGATCCGGTTCTGGCTGATGAGCGCGCGGGAAAAGCTGATGAAATCCTTTTGAAAGACGCCTTGGGCGCGGTCGGCGCGTATGACGTTTTCGTCGATTGCAGCCCCTTGGAAGAACTGGTCGGCGGTTGCTGCGGGGATGCGGTTTGCGCGGGCCTCGGCCTTTATGCCGTCAATGAAGCTGCTGACGGAGCCGCCGCAGGTTTGTGCGCTGGCGGTGCCGGCAAAAACGGTCAGGGCAACGGCAAGAAGGCGCATGGGTCTCTCCGGATTGTGGAGCGGGGAGGGTAACAGCGCGGGGGCCGGGCGCAACCCGTTAAGGCCGCGCGCGGTCCGGTCCGGGCGCGCGATGGCGGTCGGGGGCAGTTGCGCCGTTAATGCGTTGAAAAAAAGGGCGCTGCGACCTGCAAGATCGCGTGCGGAACCCGTGCAGATTGCGTATGTACGGGTGTACGGCTTTGGTACGTTTAAGCCACCGTGCGCCGGGAAATGGTTAATGGTCGGGTGGCTTGTGGCTGTTTTGGGTGTGGCGGATCAGTCCGATGCAGGCTGCAGTGGCGAGGCAAAGCGCTGTGATCAGGCCCCCCCAGTCAGCGACAAGTTCGGTCAGCGCGTCGAGGCGGGTGCCGAAGAAATAGCCCAGTGACACATAAGCGGCGACCCAGATCGCCTCTCCCAGTGCGTCCCATAGGGTAAAGCGCCAGCGGCTGAGGCGTGCCGCCCCGGCGGCGAAGTTGACCCAGGGGCCAAGCGGGGCTGCAGCCCAAGTGCTGAAGAACACGCCCACGGTGCCCCAGCGATCGACGACCTTGACCGCGCGTGCGAACAGGGCGGCCCGTTGGGGGCGGTCGACAAGGCGTGCGGTCAGCCATTGGCCGCCGAAGCGGCCAAGCTGGAACCCGGTTTGGTCACCCGCGACTGCCGCAGTATAGGCAACGGTGATCACCTGCCACAGCACCAGATCGCCCGCAGCGGCAAAGGCGCCACCTGCCAGCATGACCGCGAATGTGGGGATCGGCATGGCGAGGCACGAAAAATAGGCCGAGAGGCCGATAATCAATAGGCCCCAGTTGGCCACAAGGCTGAAAAACAGGTCCGTCAAGGGTGCTGCGCCCGGTAGGCGGCGATGGCGGTCGTGAGGTCGCCTGTCAGGCTGTGCAGCGGCACACCGCGCAAGTCCGCCAGTTCAGCCAGCGTGATTTTGCGCCCCATGCCGTCTTGTTCCAAACTCAGCGCTGCACCGACGACTTCGGGGGGCACCTGCCATGACATGGCGACGTAGCGCGGTGTCATCCAGCCCGCGATGGGTTCGAACTGACGTGCGGGGTCGGTCCAGACGGCGGTTGCGGTGGTCAGTCGCACGGCAAAGAAGGTCGTGCCGAGCAGCGCCAGCGCCAGCACGGTGATAAGCAGGCGTCGGATTGCCGTGCGGTGGCGGCGGGTAAAGCCGTTGTGGTTGGCGGGCATGTCGCGGGGTCCTGTTGGGGTGTCTGCGGTTGATCAAAGCAGAAATCGCATGAAACATCCAGTTGATGGGGCCTAATGCACAATGGCGATGATCAGTGCCAGAGCGGCGGCAAGGCCCCATGTTTTCCACAGGGTCGTGACGGCTGCGTCGATGTGATCGGGGGTCAGGGCATGTGCGCCCCGGTCGTTGACGAAAGGATAATCGCGCAGGGTGCCGTCATAGCTGCGCGGACCACAGAGCGCGATGTTGAGCCCGTGGGCCATCGCCGCCTCGGGCCAGCCGGCGTTGGGCGAACGGTGCAGCGGTGCGTCGCGGAGGATCAGCATGGGGTTGGGCCGGGTTGTGACGGCCCAGATCAAAAGCGCGGTCAGCCGCGCCGGGATAAGGTTTAGCAGGTCGTCAAAGCGGGCAGCAGCCCAGCCAAAGCGGGCATGCTTTGGCGTGCGATAGCCGATCATGCTGTCGGCGGTATTGGTGATCTTGTAGATCAGCAGGCCGGGCAGGCCCGCGACGGCAAACCAGAAAATCGGGGCGATGACGCCGTCGGAGAGGTTTTCAGCCGCGCTTTCGATGGCGGAGCGGGCGACGGCGGCGGTGTCCATCGTGCGGGTGTCGCGCCCGACGATCATGGCGACGCTGCGTTTGCCGTCACCCAGCGACAGGCGCAAGGCGTCGGCCACGGCGCTGACGTGCTGCACCAGCGAGCGTTGGGCAAGCAGGACCGCCAGCACGATGACATCGAGTATCTGGCAGGGCATGGCCTGGATGATCAGGCCCAGTGCCCCGGCGCCACAGCAGAGCGCGATCAGGGTCAGGATGCCGTTGCGGCGTGGGGTTTCGCCTTGGTTGAACCGGGTGTCGCACCATCCGATCAGGCGCCCCATCAGGACCGCCGGATGCGGTGCGCGGGTCCAAAGCCAGCGCGGTTCGCCCAATGCGGCATCCAGCAGCATGCCAAGCAGGAGGGTCAAAACGCCTGTTCCAACTGCGCCCAGCGACCGTGCGCGGGCAGGCCCAGTCGCAGCCAATCGGGGGCATAGGGAAAGGTGCGTGACCAAACGTGGTTTTGTGCCAGTCGGGTTTGGGCGGCGGCGGCGTCTTGCACTTTGTACAGCCGGAACAGGGTGGTGCCGCCGATGATCTTGGCGCCTTTGGAGGCCAGTAGCGTGTCGAGGCGGGCGGCATCGGTCGTGAGCCGGGCGCGGGTTTCGCGGGCCCATTGCGGGTCGGCCAATGCTTCGGCGCCGATGGACAGGGCGGGGCCTGAAATTTGCCAAGGGCCAAGGATATCGCCCAGTCTGGCGATGATTGCGGGATCGCCGATTGCGAAGCCAAGGCGCAAACCGGCCAGCCCCCAGAATTTGCCGAAGCTCTTGAGGATGACCGTGCCGGGGCGGTCGGCCAGTGCGATCAGTGATTGATCGGGCGCGACATCGCCAAAGCTTTCGTCGATGATCGTGAAGGGGGCGGTCAGTTGATCCGCAGTCCACAGCAGCCCGTCGGGGTTGTTGGGGTGGACCGCGACGATGGCGTCTGTGGGGGCTTGGCCAAGCGCCCAGCCTGCGGCGCGAAAGGCGGCACCGTGTTCGTTATACGTGGGGCCGGGGATGCAGACCTGTCCGGTGGGCACCATCCGTGGCAGCGCCGCGATCAGCGCGGATGCGCCGCAGGCCCCGATGATGGTCGCGTCGGGCGGGACGTTCCAAAACCTGCGCGCAAGGCCATAAAGCCGGTCAAAGGCGGCCTGATCGGGCAGGGCGGTCCAGACATCGGCGGGCAGCGTGGGGATGGGGTAGGGCACCGGGTTGATCCCGGTGGACAGGTCAAGCCAATCGGCGCGGGTGCCGCCGTACCGGGTAATCGCGGCATCAAGGCCGCCGCCGTGATCGCGGGGTGTCTTCATTCGTCTTTGGGCAATGGCGGGTGGCGGGTCACAAAGTGGCCTTTGATCGCTTGCGGCCAGTCGCGGTAGGGGACCTGACCGCTGGGGCTGCTGGCGTGCGCCATGGCATAGGCGACGATGCCTGCCGCCGAAACGGCTGTCGGTTCGAATTCCCCCAAAGTGTAGTTGAGTTTGTCCGCACCTTGAATCGTGACGTTGCAGGCCCGCTTGCAGCCCATCAGGCACGATACCCGGCGGGTCCTGATATCGGACAGGCCGGTTGCCGCCGCTTCGATGAGGGCTGCCAGCGACTCACCATCGGTTTGCCGCATTTCGCCTTCTTCCCACCCTGCGCGCTTGCAGGTGTCGCAGGTCGTAATCCATGTTGTCATCGTGTTGCCCGTAAATTTTCATCGCATTTCAAGCGGATTCTTGCTGATTTGGCAAGGTGTGCGACCAATCACTGTCCTTTGGTACAGGGTCACGGGCTGCGTTAATACTTCGTTAGTAAATTGGGCAGAGTTGTGTTTGTAGAAGGTTAATTCGTTATATATTCTTCTTGGGTTCATGTTGTTCATTTACCTTAGTTAATTCGGCCAAGTATCGGAGACGGCATGCGCGTCCTTATTGTCCAGAGCAATGCGAACCTGGGGGAGCTGTGGAAACGGCACCTGGAGCGTCTGGATGCGAACGTCGTTCTTGTACAGACCGGGGCACGGGCGCTGAACCTGATTGAAACCACAGTATTCGACGTGATCGTTCTTGATCTGGTGCTGCGTGAGGGCAGTGCGCTGACGGTTGCGGATTTGGCGCAGTTCCGTCAGCCGGACGCTAATGTGGTCTTTGTGACCGACACGACATTCTTTTCAGACGGGTCGATCTTTCGTCACAGCGCCAATGCACGTGCATTCATTGAAACCACGACCCCGGCCAAGGATTTGGCCGAGATCGTTCATCACTATGGCAGCGTTACCCACGCCCGTGCGTAGCGTTCAGATCAATGATCGGGTTGATCGGAATGATGCGGTGTGGATTGATGGTGTCGTGGCTGTAGTGGTAGTGCCGCACGATATGATCCATGTTCACCGTCGCTGCGACCCCCGGCCATTGGTATAGCTCGCGGGTGAAGCCCATCAGGTTGGGATAGTCCATGATCCGCTTGCGGTTACATTTGAAGTGCAGGTGGTAGACCGGGTCGAAGCGGACCAATGTGGTCCAAAGGCGCCAGTCGGCCTCGGTTATCTTGTCGCCCATCAGGTAACGGTTTTCGCCAAGACGGGTTTCCAGCCAATCAAGGCTGTCGAACAGCGGATGCACCGCGCTGTCGTAGGCATCTTGTGTTGTCGCAAAGCCGGATTTGTAGACACCGTTGTTGACCGTGTCGTAGATCCGGTCGTTTACGGGTTCTATCGCGGCGCGCAGATCCTGCGGCCAGTAATCATCGGTGTTGCCGGTGATATCGTCGAACGCACTGTTGAACATCCGGATGATTTCGGATGATTCGTTGGAGACGATGGTGTTTTGCTGTTTGTCCCACAGGATCGGCACCGTCACCCGGCCCGACATGTCAGGTTTTGCGCGCAGATAGATGTCGCGGGCGTAGGGGAGTCCGAACAGGGTGTCCCCGGTTGCGCCCTTGTCGTCCGTTTCAAACGTCCAGCCTTCGGTCAGCATGTCGGGGTGGACCGCCGAGATGCTGATGTGATCGGTCAGCCCTTTGATGGTGCGGAAGATCAGCGTGCGGTGTGCCCATGGGCAGGCGTAGGACACATAAAGGTGGTAACGCCCTGATTCCGCTTTGAAACCGCCGGTGCCCGATGGCCCGGCAGACCCGTCCGCCGTGATCCAGTTGCGGAATGTGGCATTGGCACGGACGAAGGCCCCGCCGGATTGTTTCGTATCGTACCAGACGTCATGCCAGACGCCATCAACCAACTGACCCATCGCGGCCTCCTGTTTCATTGCTTGAACGCGGTGTAGCGCCACCGCAGAAATTCACCAACCCGCGCGAAGGCGCAGGTGCCTTTGCATTTTTGCACATGTCGGGATTTGCCCATGGTGCGGCGTTTAACCGTTTGCAGCGCTGGGCCTGCCCACATATACCAACCGCGAGACGAAGCCCTATGGGCCAGAAAGGTTGGAGGTGTGACGGTTGACCCAAGACGGGGACCACAGCGCCACATCGTCCTTGCACCCCGTTTGCGGGCCTCTGGTCGTGATATGAAACGGAGGAACCGATGCGTTTTCTTTATTCTTTGATGTTGGTGTTTGCCGGGTCTGCGGCTGCGGCCCATCCCGGCCATTGGGCGGATGTGGCGGGGCATGATCATTGGGTTGCCGGTGCGGCGATCGGGTTGGCCGGGCTGGCCGCGATCTGGGGCGCTTTGAAGGGCAAGAAGGCCAAAGAAGAGCCCGAAGAAGAGATGGAAGAGGAAATGGCATGAAAACCGGTGTGATGATTTGCGGCCACGGGTCGCGCAGCCAGTCGGCGGTCGATGAATTTGCCACGTTGGCGCAAAAGCTGCCTGCGTATCTGCCGGACGATTGGATGACTGATTATGGCTATCTGGAGTTCGCCAATCCGGTGATCCGCGATGGTCTGGACAAGCTGCGCGCGGCGGGTTGCACGCGGATTTTGGCGGTGCCCGGCATGTTGTTTGCCGCGATGCATGCCAAGAACGATATTCCCACGGTGCTGAACACCTATGCCGCCAAGCACGGGATGAACGTCAGCTATGGTCGCGAGCTGGGCATCGACCCCAAGATGATCGCCGCTGCCGCAGGGCGTGTGCGCGAAGCCGTCGACCGGGCCAACACGAAATACGGCGCGCTGCCGCTGGCCGAGACCTGTCTGGTTGTCATCGGGCGCGGTGCATCGGACCCTGATGCCAATGGCAATGTCGCCAAGGTGGCGCGGATGGTTCAGGAAGGTATGGGCTTTGGCTGGTGCGAAGTGGGCTATTCGGGGGTGACATTTCCGCTGGTGGAACCGTGCCTGCAGCATGTCGCGCTTTTGCCCTACAAGCGGGTGATTGTTTTCCCTTACTTCTTGTTCTCGGGGATTTTGATCGACCGGATTTATGGGTTCACGGATCAGGTCGCCGCCGAACATCCTGGTATTCAGTTCGTGAAAGCGGGCTATCTGGGGGATCATCCCAAGGTGCTCGAGACGTTTGCCGAGCGGATTATGGAGCAGGACAGCGATACGCCACCGCCGAACTGCGGCATTTGCGGCTATCGCAGTCAGGTGCTTGCGCTTGAGGATGGTGAGAGCCGCAAGATCAGTGTCGCCGACCGGAGCCATCCCGCCTTTGGGGCCGTGCCGCCGCCGACCTGCGTGCTGTGCAAATATCGCACCCAGGTTCTGGGGTTCGAGGCCGAGGTCGGCGCGGTGCAGGAAAGCCACCACCACCATGTCGAGGGTCAAGGCGCGAATGCGCCGGGGTCGAACGTGGCAGATTGTGCGCTGTGCGACACGTTTTGCACGGGCCTGTGCCGGTTGCAGGCGCAGGATCATCACGATCATGCCCACGCGCATGGCCACGCCCACGATCACGATCACCATCATCACGCCACCTACCCCCACGCGGCACATCCGCATGGGCCGGAAAGCGCGCGGAAAACCAAGGCGTGAGACCCTACGAGACCAATCCTGCCGCGATTTATGCGCAAAGCTTTGCCATGGTGCGCGCCGAGGCAAGGCTTGAGCGGTTCGCGCCGGATATGCAGCCATTGGTCACGCGGTTGATCCATTCGTGCGGCATGGTTGAAATCGCGGATCGGCTGGCGTTTTCACCCGGTGCGCGTGCGGCGGGCCATGCCGCGTTGCAGGCCGGTGCGCCGGTCCTGTGCGATTGCGAGATGGTCGGGGCGGGGATCATTCGGCGGTATCTGCCGCGCGGCAACGACGTGGTGGTCACATTGAACGACCCCGGCGTTCCCGCGCTGGCGCAAGAGATCGGCAATACCCGGTCGGCGGCGGCGGTCGAGTTGTGGCGTGACCGGATTGCGGGCGCGGTCGTGGCGATTGGCAATGCACCCACGGCGCTGTTTCATTTGCTGGAGCTGCTGGATGCGGGCTGGCCCAAACCTGCGGTGATCCTTGGGTTTCCGGTGGGGTTTGTCGGTGCTGCCGAAAGCAAGGCGGAACTGGCGGGCAATCCGCGCGGGTGTGAATTTGTGGCCCTGCGCGGCAGGCGCGGGGGGTCGGCGATGGCGTCGGCTGCGGTGAATGCTTTGGCTGCGGGGTTGCCGGAAGATGTCTGATCCTTGGTTGCATATCGTCGGGATTGGCGAGGACGGGCTGGATGGCCTGCTGCCCGCGACCCGTGCCGTGGTCGAAGCCGCCGAGGTGATCGTCGGCGGTGATCGCCATCACGACCTGACGGGAAATGTCGCGGCGGAGCGGATCGCCTGGCCATCCCCGTTCAACGCGATGATCGAGACGATTTCGGGTTTGCGGGGCCGCAGGGCGGTCGTGTTGGTCACGGGTGATCCGCTGTGGTTTTCGATCGGCGCCCGGATTGGCCGCGCGATTGATCCTGCCGAGATCGTCTATCATCCGCAGCTAAGCGCGTTTCAACTGGCCGCAGCACGCATGGGGTGGTCGTTGCCGGATGTGGAAACGCTGACCGTGCATGGCCGTCCGGTGGAGCAGATGATCGCGTTTATTCAGCCCGATGTGAGGTTGCTGATACTGACGACCGGTGCCGAGACACCGGGGCAGATTGCGCGGTTTTTGACAGAGCGCGGGTTTGGTCAGTCGCGCATGACGGTATTGGCTGCGATGGGCGGCAAGGACGAGGCGCGCTTTGACGGGATTGCCGCAAGCTGGGATCATGTGGTGCCTGCGTTCAATACGCTGGCGGTGGACTGTGTGGCGGCGCCGGATGCGGCATTGCTGCCGCGGGTGCCGGGGCTGGCCGATGATTTGTTTGTGTCAGATGGCACGATGACCAAGCAAGAGGTGCGCGCGGCGACGCTGGCCAAGCTGATGCCGATGCGCGGTGCGCTTTTGTGGGATATCGGCTGTGGCTGCGGATCTGTGGCGATCGAGTGGATGCGCGCGGCGCGTTATGCACGCGCTGTGGGGATCGAACCCCGTGCGGATCGGCGTGCGATGGCGGCGGCGAATGCGCTGGCGCTGGGCGCGCCGAAGCTGGAACTGATTGATGGAACGGTGCCGGAGGCCCTGATGGGGCTGGATGCGCCGGATGCGATTTTCATTGGTGGCGGCCTGAGCCGGGCGACGTTTGATGCGGCTTGGGCCGCGCTGCGCCCGCTGGGCCGGTTGGTGGCCAATGCGGTGACGCTGGAAAGTGAGGCGGAGCTGTTTGCGCTGCACAAGCTGCATGGTGGTGATCTGGTCAAGCTGTCGGTGCATCGTGCGGAGCCTGTGGGCCGACTGACCGGCTGGCGCCCGTTGATGCCGGTGACGCAGTGGAGTTTGGTGAAGCGATGACGGTGGCTGACGCTCGGCTGACGCCATCGCCCCACCCGCCATCCCAAGGCACGCTTTATGGTGTTGGTTTGGGTCCGGGGGCGCCGGACCTGATGACGCTGCGCGCGGCGCGGTTGATCGAGGGGGCCGCTGTCGTGGCTTATCCGACGCTGGCGGGGGGGGCGAGTTTTGCCCGCGCGATTGCGGCGGATTTGATTGCGCGGGATGCTCAGGAGATTGTCATGGATGTGCCCATGTCGGTTGAGCGCGCCCCGGCGCAGGCCGCCTATGATCAAGGAGCCGCGGCAATTGCGGCGGCTTTGGATGCGGGCAAGGATGTGGTGTGCCTGTGCGAGGGGGACCCGTTTTTCTATGGGTCGTTTATGTATCTGTTTGCACGGTTGTCGGCGCGTTACCGGATTGAGGTTGTGCCGGGGGTGACGTCGGTGACGGCATGTGCTGCGCGGGCCGGGATGCCGCTGGCTGCGCGCAATGAGCAACTGACGGTATTGCCGGGGCCGTTGCCGGAAGACGCGTTGCGCGCACGGATTGATGGCGCGGAAAGTGTGGTGATTATGAAGGTGGGGCGGCATTTGACCAAGATACGTGGTGTGATTGACGCGCTGGGGCTGACGGATCGTGCTGTCTATGTGGAGCGGGCGACATTGCCCGAAGAGGTCGTGTTGCCGCTGGTGGATGCCCCTGAAACGGCGCCATATTTTTCAATGATCTTACTGACTAAAGGGGCTGATCCATGGCTATGAAACCTGTTGTTCTGGCGCTGTCCCGTTCGGGCGAGAAGACGGCGCACCGTGTGGCGCAGGTGCTGGGGTGTCACGTGCATGGCCGTGCAGGCCGCGTGGCGGTGGCGGATGCGTTCTTTGGCAATGCGCTGGATCATGCGCGGGATTTGTTTGCGGCGGGCGTGCCGATTGTCGGGGTTTGTGCCTCGGGGATTTTGATCCGGGCGGTGGCGCCGTTGCTGGCCGACAAGTCGGTCGAGCCGCCGGTGATTTCGGTGTCTGATGACGGGGCCGTCGTGGTGCCGTTGTTGGGTGGCCATCGCGGCGCCAACAGGGTGGCCGCACAGATTGCGCAGGCGCTGGGCGCTGTCGCGGCGGTGACGACGGCGGGCGACGTGGCGCTGGGTGTCGCGTTGGATGCGCCGCCCCGAGGCTGGCGGTTGGTGAACCATGCGGATGCCAAGGGCGCGATGGCGGCGCTTTTGTCGGGCGGTGGTGCGGATGTGCACGGGCATGCGCCATGGTTGGCGGATTTGCCGCAGGGTGACGCGGTGCGGGTGTCGTGTACAATGGAGCGGTACGACGATCTGGGCACGTCGCATTTGCAATTTGCGCCGCAGCGTCTGACCTTGGGGGTGGGCTGCGCGCGCAATTGCGCACCGGCTGAATTGGCTGAATTGGTGCGCGGTGTTCTGGCCGAGGCGGGGGTGGCACCAGAGGCGGTGCATTCGGTGAACACCATCACGCTGAAGGCGGACGAGCCTGCGATCATTGATCTGGCGGCGGAGCTGGGTGTGCCTTTGCGGCTGTTTGAGGCGGCCGCGCTTGAGGCAGAGACGCCGCGGCTGGCCAATCCTTCGGCGGTGGTTTTTGCAGAAGTTGGCACCCATGGTGTGGCGGAAGCGGCGGCATTGGCGCAGGCGGGCGCTGCAGGTGAGTTTCTGGTGACGAAACGCAAGACGGCCAATGCGACATGCGCTTTGGTTGTCACGTCAGAGCCGCTGGTGGTCTTGGCCGGGCGTGCCCGTGGGCGGTTGTCGGTTGTGGGGATTGGTCCCGGTCAGGCCGCATGGCGCACGCCAGAGGTGTCGCAGCTGGTCGCGCAGGCCGAGGAACTGGTGGGCTACGGGCTGTATATTGATTTGCTGGGGCCATTGGCCGTGGGCAAGGCGCGGTCGGATTTCCCGCTGGGTGGAGAGGAAGACCGCTGTCGGTATGCGTTGGAGCAGGCGGGCACGGGCAAGAACGTCGCCTTGGTGTGTTCGGGCGATGCGGGTATTTATGCGATGGGCGCGCTGGTGTTCGAGTTGCTGGACCGGGGGCCGGATCAGATGGGGGTTTCGGATGCCGCACGCCGGGTCGAGGTACTGTGTTCGCCGGGCGTGAGTGCGTTGCAGGGCGCGGCCGCGCGGGCGGGTGCGCCGCTGGGGCATGATTTCTGTGCGATTTCGCTGTCGGATCTGCTGACGCCGCGCGCCGATATCGTGAAGCGGTTGCGGGCGGCGGCGGAGGGGGATTTTGTGATCGCTTTCTATAATCCGGTGTCGATGCGGCGGCGGACCTTGCTGGCGGAGGCGCGCGATATATTGCTGCAGCATCGCCCGGCGGATACGCCGGTGATGTTGGCCTCGAGTCTGGGGCGGCCCGAAGAATATATCCGCTATCGGCGTCTGGATGAATTGCAGGTCGATGAGGTGGATATGCTGACCGTGGTGCTGGTGGGGTCGTCGCATTCGCGTCTGGCCCAATTGGGCACGGGGCCGCGGATGTATACGCCACGCGGCTATGCGCGCAAGATTGATGGGGATCTGGCGGTTGGCTGATCGCGCCTCCGGCGGGAGTATTTGGGGACATAAGAAATGACTGTGTATTTTATCGGGGCCGGGCCGGGTGATCCCGAATTGCTGACGTTGAAGGCGGCGCGGCTGATCGGCGCCTGTCCGGTGTGTCTTTATGCGGGGTCTTTGGTGCCCGAGGCGGTTGTTGCCTGTGCGCCGGATGGGGCGCGTGTCATGGATACGGCGCCGATGACGTTGGATGACACCCATGGGGTGATTTTGGAGGCCCATCGCAAGGGGCAGGACGTGGCGCGGGTGCATTCGGGCGATCCGTCGCTTTATGGTGCGATTGCCGAGCAGATCCGGCGGTTGAAGGCGGATGGGATTGCGTATCAGATTATTCCCGGCGTGCCTGCCTATGCGGCGGCGGCGGCGGCATTGGGGACGGAATTGACCGTGCCTGAGGTGGCACAATCTATCATTCTGACGCGGATGTCGATGAAATCGACCGGGATGCCTGCGGGCGAGACGCTTGAGAATTTTGCACGGACGGGTGCGACCCTGGCCATTCATCTTGGCATACGCGCGTTGCGCGAGATCGAGCGCCAGTTGGTGCCGTTTTATGGGGCCGATTGCCCGGTTGCGGTGGTGTACCGTGTCGGCTGGCCGGATCAGTTGATTATTCGCGGCACGCTGACGGATGTCCGCGAGAAGGTGCGGGCGGCGAAAATCACACGGACGGCGTTGATTTTGGTCGGGCCTGCGTTGAGCGATTCGCATGGGTTTCCCGATTCTGCGCTTTATGATGCCAGAAAGCCGCATGTGCTGAGACCCCGCGTTAAGGCGGATTCTTAGGGGTTTTGGCGGTTTTCGCCGCGCTGCAGCGGATTTGGTTACTTGATATTTACAAATACTGGCGCATCCTTGGGGGGAACAGGAGGGGCTGTTATGTATGATTTTCTACCCAAGGCGGTGCGCCAAGGTTTGCAAGAAGCACGCAAGGCCGCGCTGCGCCGCAAGGATCGGCTGGCGGTGCATGACGGGGATCACACCTATCGCATCAGGCGGTTCTGGGATGGCGGTTTCGCGCTTGACCTCAAGGGGTCAGACCGGTTGCGCGGGCATGTGGATATTTATGACGGGCCGCGGCATTTGTACCGGTGTCTGGTCGTGTCTTCGATCGTTGAGGACAATGAGCGGGTGTTTGAATTCAAGTGGCTGACACCTGTGACGGACCGACCTGCGGCGGATTTTGTGCGACCTGACTTTGTGCCCGCGGGGCTGTTGGGGCGGTAGACACGCGGCGGATCGGCGAAATTGCCGGAGGCAATGGCAACCGCCACATGTGTCGGCCGCATCGCGGGGGCGTTCGTTTCGGCCAAATGCGCGCGCCCGTGATCATGCGTGAAAGGCTTTGTTTCCGTTGTGTCATTGGGCTAGTGGCAGGATATGGACCACGACCGCACCACATTGTTGGCCACGGCCATCGTTTTCGCAACAGGCGCCTTCTGGGGGGTTCTATTGGGTGCCGGTGCGCGGACTTGCGGGGGCGGGCCTGCCGGGGGCATGGGGTACGGTTGCGATCACGCTTGCGGCGGCGGTCATTCTGGCACCCGTTGCGGCCGTCAGGTGGCGCAGGCTGGCGCGGGCGCAGGGTGTCGCGCTGTTGTCTGTCGGCCTGGGCGGGGCCGCGTTCGCGCTTTATTCCGTTGGTTTTGTCTATGGGCGGGTCGCGATCATTATTCTGCTGTATTTCCTGACGCCGGTCTGGAGCACGTTGATCGGTCGTTATGTGATGGGTTGGGACACGCCGCGTTCGCGGGTTTTGGCCATCGCCGTCGGATTGGCGGGGCTTGTTGTGATGCTGGGCGCGCACGGCGGGTGGCCTGTTCCGCAGGGTGCGGGAGAGTGGAGGGCGCTGATCGCGGGCATTTTGTGGTCAGTTGGCACGACGGGTATGCGCGCGACATCAGACATCGGACTGCTTGAGGCGGCGTTTGTCTTTGCATCGGGTGCGCTGGTCATGGCGTTAGTTCTTGCGCCATTTCTAGAGCCTTGGCCTGCCAGTATGAGCGCCGGAGGGGTCGGTCGCGCGGCATTTTTGGCCGTTGCGACCGGTGTTCTTTGGTGGATCGCGTCGATTGCGGGTCTGATGTGGGCCACGGTCCGGCTGGACCCGGCGCGCGTTGGTATATTGCTGATCGCCGAGGTTTTGGCGGGGGCGATTTCGGCTGCGGTAATGGTAAACGAACACCTGTCCGCGGTTGAAATCGCGGGCGGCTGTTTGGTTTTGCTTGCTGGCGTTCTGGAAGTTTGGCCGATGCGGCGCAGGCGGCCTGTGCCGCATCGGTGAGCGTTGAAAAGACAGTGACGGATGGCGGTAAGACCTGACTTTACTGCAGATCCCCAAATGCGTCTTGCAGACGTGCGACCGCGTCTTCGATCACGGACCGGGAGGTGCCGAGGTTGAAGCGCAGGAAGGTTTCGCCGCCTGCACCAAAGCCGTTGCCATGGCTGGCCGCGATTTTGGCTGTCCGCTCTACCCTTGCGGTGAAGTCTTCGCGCGTCATGCCCGTACCAGCGAAGTCGACCCAAGCGAGGTAGGTTGATTGCAGGGGCAGGGAGTGGACGCCGGGGATCGCGTTGACCCCCGCATCGAACAGGTCACGGTTGCCTTGCAGATGCGCGACCTGCGCGTCGACCCAAGTGGCCCCCGGCGCGGAGTAAGCGGCAGTCACCATTCTGACGCCAAGCGCGGAGGGGTTGTAGTCAATCGTTTTGAGGCGTGCCCGCATCGCGCTGCGCAGTGTTTCATCTGGGATGATCATATTGCCAGTGCGCTGACCGGCGATGTTAAAGGTTTTCGAGGCGGCTGTCAGATAGACTGTCCGGTCTTGCGCATCAGGGGCGGCGACGGCCATGGGCGTGAACGTATTGCCGGGCATGATCAGATCGTGGTGCACTTCGTCGCTAACGATGATCAGGCCGTTTTTGCGTGCAAAGTCGGCGAGGGCGCGCAGTTCCCCGGCTGTCCAAATTCGCCCGGAGGGATTTTGCGGAGAGCACCATATCAGCAGCTTTTCCTTGCCCGTCAGCCGCGCCTGCGCATCGTCGAGATCAAGCGTGTAGGTGTCGCCATCGCGTACCAGTGGGCATTCGGTGACGGCCCGGCCCGCATTTTTGATCTTGTTTGCGAATTCATGGTAAACGGGGGAAAAGATGACCACCGCGTCGCCCGGATCGGTCCAGACATCAAGGCAGAGCGCAATGCCGTTGCCGAGCCCCTGGGTCGTGAGGATCCAGTCGGTTTCGATGGGCCAATTGTGCCGCGTCTGCATCCACCATTGGATCGCGCCCAGATAGGTTTCATCTTGCCATGAGTAGCCGAAGGCGCCGTGATCGACGGCGCGTTGCAACGCATCGCGGACGCAGGGCGCGGTCTGATAATCGCAATCCGCCGTCCACATCGCAAGCCCGTCATCAGGTGACACGCCATAGAGTTTTTCCATCAGATCCCATTTGGTGCTGAGCGTGCCGCGCCGGTCAATGGGGGTGTTAAATGTCATGGGGGCGTCTCCGGGGTTGAGGTTCCATGGCAAGGTGCTGTGATGCGCGCCGGGGTGCAAGGGTAATTTCAACACCGTCTTGCAGTGGCCGCTGTGAACGACTAAATCGGCGTCATGGCTATACTTAAAATTCTTCTTCACCCCGACTCGCGACTTAAGAAGGTCGCTGAACCTGTGGCAAGCGTCACGGATGACCTGCGCCGTTTCGCCGATGACATGCTTGAAACGATGTATGAAGCGCCGGGGATCGGTTTGGCGGCCCCGCAGGTTGCGATGATGAACCGGATGATCGTGATGGATTGCGAGAAGGATGCGGAGGCGAGGCCGCAGCCGATGGTCATGCTTAATCCGCAGGTGTTGTGGACGTCAGAGGACCGCAATGTCTATGATGAGGGCTGTTTGTCGATCCCGGATCAATATGCAGAGGTCGAACGCCCCGCCGAGGTTGAGGTGGCGTGGATGGGGCTGGATGGCAAGACCCGGCGCGAGCGTTTTGACGGGCTATGGGCGACCTGCGTGCAGCATGAGATAGACCATCTGGACGGCAAGCTGTTCATTGACTACCTCAAGCCTCTGAAGCGCCAGATGATCACCCGCAAAATGCAGAAGCTGAAGCGTGAAATGGCGCGGGACTGACCGTTGGCGGTGCAGCATTTGCGGTTGGATGGTGATCCGGTGCTGCGTGAAGCTGCCGCGCCGGTGGTGCAGTTCGACGCAAGCCTGACGGCACTGATCGCTGATCTGTTCGCGACGATGTATGCGGCCAAGGGGCGCGGGTTGGCGGCCCCGCAGGTGGGCGTTTCACAGCGGGTTTTCGTGATCGACACGACGTGGAAAGATGCCGCACCGCATCCGGTTGCCTTTGTTAATCCCGAAATTATTGCGGCGGCCTCCGTGCTGCGGCAGGGTCCCGAGGGCTGTTTGTCGATTCCGGACCGGACGTTCAACGTGCTGCGCCCGGTTTGGGTGGATTTAGGCTGGACCAGCCCCGCAGGCATTGGGCAGACCGCCCGGTTTGACGGCATCAGTGCCGTTTGCGTCTGTCACGAGCTGGATCATTTGAATGGTGTGCTGATCACCGATAGTGGGACCGAGATATGATCCATAGGCCTTATGTGATGTGGCCCGATGCCGCGCTGCGGACTGTAGCCGCATCTGTGGCCGAAGTGACCGATGAGGTGCGCGCGATTTGGGATGAGATGATCCGGGCGATGGATACGATGCCCGGCGTTGGTCTGGCCGCCCCGCAGTTGGGGATTGGGCTGGCGCTGGCCGTGGTCGATGCGTCGGACGCGCGCGGTCAGGCGGTGCGTATGGCCAATCCCGAGGTGCTGCATGCCAGCGTGGAATACCGGGTGCATGACGAAGGGTCACCGAATTTGCCGGGGGTCTGGGCCAAGGTCAGCCGTCCGCGTGCGGTGACCGTTCGGTTCATGAATGCGCAGGGGCAATGGGACCGCAAGGATTTCGTTGGTCTTTGGGCGACGTCGGTGCAACATCAGATTGATCATTTGGCCGGGCGGATGTTCTTTGATCATTTGGGCCGGGTGAAGCGCGATATGTTGATCAAGAAGGCGCGCAAGCTGCGCCGTGGCTGAAGGGGATCAAATTTCCAGAAATTTGATGCGCTTCGCGTGAGAGTATTTTGGGACATAAGAAGGGGTAGATGATGCGCGTTGTTTTTATGGGGACGCCTGCGTTTTCGGTGCCTGTTCTGGATGCGCTTGTGGCTGCCGGGCACGAGATCGCCGCCGTTTATTGCCAGCCGCCGCGCCCTGCGGGCCGTGGCAAGAAAGACCGCCCGTCACCTGTGCAGTTGCGCGCGCAAGCGCTGGCTCTGCCGGTGCGCTGTCCGGTTTCCTTGAAGCATGCAGAGGTGCAGGCCGAATTTGCCGCGTTGCAGGCGGATGTGGCTGTCGTGGTGGCCTATGGGTTGATCTTGCCGCAGCGGGTTTTGGATGCGCCCAGATTTGGCTGTCTGAACATTCATGCGTCGTTGCTGCCCCGCTGGCGGGGCGCGGCACCGATCCATCGTGCGATTATCGCGGGGGATGCCCAGACCGGCGTTTGCATCATGCAGATGGAGGCGGGGTTGGACACGGGTCCCGTCTTGCTGCGCGCGGCGCTGGATATCGAGGCCGAGGAAACGACCGGCGCATTGCATGACCGGCTGTCAGCGCTGGGCGCGCGGTTGGTGGTGCAGGCCCTGACCGGGTTGCCGCAGTTGCAGCCCGTGGTGCAGCCCGAGGCGGGCGTGACCTATGCCGCCAAGATCGACAAGGCCGAAGCCCGCGTGGATTGGTCCCGGCCAGCGGTGCAGGTGGACCGTTTGATCAGGGGGCTTTCGCCGTTTCCGGGAGCGTGGTGCGATGTGGCTGGCGAGCGGGTAAAGTTGCTTGGGTCGCGTGTGGCCGTGGGCGCGGGGGTGCCGGGGCAGGTATTGGAGGGCTTTACGATTGCCTGCGGGCAGGGCGCTGTCGAAGTGACCCTTGTGCAGCGCCAAGGCAAGAAGGCGATGGCTGCCGCAGAGGCTTTGCGCGGGTTGTCCATGCCTGCCGTATTGATCTGATACGGCGCAACCGTTAGCCTGCCCGAGGTAGCGATGGCGTCGTTGCGATTCTCATATATCTGTCCTGAACGCCGGGACCTTTTTGCGAGGGTCTGACATGACTGAACGTCCACAATTTTATCGTTTCCATCAGGGTGCTGAAGTGCTGCCGTTTGCCGCAGCCGAGTATGCCGCGCGTCTTGCGGGGCTACGGGCGATTATGGCCAGCAAAGGTGTGGAGGCGGCTGTTTTCACGTCGATGCACAATGTCGCTTATTATTCGGGGTTTCTGTATTGCAGCTTTGGCCGCCAGTATGGGTTGGTCGTGACGGCGACCGAATGTGTCACGATCAGTGCAGGTATTGATGCAGGCCAGCCGTGGCGCCGGTCGTATGGCGATAACATCACCTATACCGATTGGCAGCGTGGCAATTACTGGCGCGCGATCCGGTCGGTTACGGGGTTGGGCAAGGTGATCGGGTATGAAGCCGATCACATGACGGTCGCTGTGCGCATGGCGCTGCGCGACGATCTGCAACCGGCCCGGTTGGTGGATATTGCGGCCCTGACCATGACCCAGCGGATGCATAAGTCGCCCGCCGAGTTGGATTTGATCCGCGCAGGTGCGGCTGTCGCTGACGTTGGCGGCTATGCTATTCGTGATAGCATTAAGCCCGGCGTCCGCGAGATTGATGTTGCCATGGCGGGACGGGATGCGATGGAGCTGGAAATTGCCCGCCGCTTTCCTGATGCGGAATACCGCGATACCTGGGTCTGGTTCCAGTCGGGGATCAATACCGATGGCGCACATAATCCGGTGACATCGCGTGCGTTGATGCGTGGCGATATCTTGTCGTTGAACACGTTTCCGATGATCAGCGGCTACTATACCGCGCTTGAGCGGACGCTGTTTGTCGGCGAGGTCGATGCGGCGAGTTTGGCAATTTGGGAGGCGAATGTGGCCGCGCATGAATACGGCATGTCGCTGTTGGTGCCGGGGGCGAAGTGTTCGGATGTGACCGCGCAGATCAATGATTTCCTAGAGGCGCGGGATTTGTTGCAGTACCGCACGTTCGGGTATGGTCATTCGTTCGGCGTGCTGTCGCATTACTATGGCCGCGAAGCCGGGCTGGAGTTGCGCGAGGATATTGATACGGTGCTGGAACCCGGCATGGTGATTTCAATGGAGCCGATGCTGACCATCCCCGATGGGGCGCCGGGTGCCGGTGGTTACCGCGAACATGACATTCTGTTTATCACCGACGATGGCAATGAGGATATTACGGGCTATCCCTATGGCCCTGCGTTCAACGTGGTCGGATAGGGAGCAGCCGCCAAAGAAGGGGCCGCATGCCCCCAACGGCGCGGTCGGGCGGTTCAGGATGGACCGCCCGGCAGGCGCATTGGCCCAGCCTCCCGGTGCGCTCGCGGAAAGTTGCCGGTGCGGTGATTTGCCCTTTCTGACATGGGTGTTAAGAGGGGGCGATGAAATACAAGGTCTGATAATGCAACCAATGAAGAATCTGACACGCCGGTCCTTTGGGGCGATGATGATGGCAAGCGTCGCGGCCTGTGCGCAACAGGTCCCCGTGACCGCGCCTCTTATTCCCGAGCCGGACCCGTTTCTCGACGGTTATGGCCCGATTGAGGATGACGGTTATGTGCTGCCCGGTATTCCTTTGCGGTATTTGCGGGGCGTTAACCGGCGGATGTCGGGGATTTATAATGGGGAATCTGGCCCCAATACGATCGACATCGACCCTTATGCGAAATTTCTGTATCACGTGCGCGCAGATGGCACGACGACGCGCTATCCGGTGGGTGTGGCGCGCGCGGGTAAATCCATTCGCGGCATGGCGACAATCAAGATGAAACGGCATTGGCCGGGCTGGACGCCGACGCAGAACATGCTGCGCACCGAGCCTGAGGTCTACGAGGCATTCCGCGGGGGTATTCCGGGCGGTCTGCGCAGCCCGCTGGGCGCGCGGGCGCTGTATCTGTACCGCGGCAACCGCGACACATATTACCGGATACATGGCACGAACGATTTGGAATCAATCGGAAATTCCGGGTCGGCGGGCTGTATTCGGATGTTCAATCAGGACATTATCCATCTGTTCGATCAGATCGACGTGCCGATGCAGGTTTTCATCCGATCCCCCGAGGAATCGCGGCGGGTGGACCCAGAGAACTATGAGCGCGGGATTGAGTTGCCGCCCAAGATCATATCGCCCGAGGATTTGCTGGGTGCCGAGGCCGAAGCGAATGATCGGCCACCGCAATTCGACGCGGCATAAGCGGCTTACATTCGGTCGGTGGTTGGGTAATAATTGCGTCGGAACAGGGCGTGTATTTTTGCGCCTTGGATTTGAAATTGGCGGCCACCGTCCATAGGTCTCCGGTAACACGCGATAAAAAAGGGATACTAGATGGCCAGTTTCGACACCCAGATTCAGGAATCACAGGCCCAGGTGGCCCAGGCGCAAAGCAAAATTTCTGAAATGACCAGTCGGATCGAAGCGGCACGCAATAAAATGGCCGAAGGTACGGATATTTCGGTGGATATCGAAAATGCCAGCCTTGAGGACGTGCATGCCCATACCGAGCTGATGAACGCCAATATCGCCGAACTGATTATGGGGCTGGACGATGTGACGACCGCGTTTTCCAAGGATTTCGATGAGATGCGGTCGAAGACCGGCATGGAAAGCGTGATCGGCTTTTTCAGCAAGGCCAAGGCGGACAGCATGCGGCAGGAACGTATCCGCACCGCATCGGTCGATGACAAGTTGCAGGATTTGATCAGCAAATCGGATGTGATCCTGAAGCTGTTGGAAGGCCAATTGGCTGTGCTGAACGAGCAGAAGGTGCGTGTCGAACAGAACCTGACCGCGACGTTGGAAGAGCGGGAATTGGCGGTGGGCACTCTTGAGACGCTGCGCGCGGATATTTTGGCGCTGGACCCGTCGATGATCACGCTTGAGGGTAAAATCGCGGTTGAGCAGGATGCGGCGGCGCGCACCAAGCTTGAGACGGAATTGGCCGCGCTGAACAGCACGTACAATGAGATGGTGCAAGGCGAGCAGGTGCATTTGGCGAAATCACAGACGCTGGAGCGGTATATCGAGAAGGGGAAAACCTGGACGGATTCGCTGCAAAATCAGGCAGCGACGCAGATGGTGCTGATCAACAAATTGCAGACCGACACCAAGCAGCGTGTTGTGTTGTACGATGCGCTGTCCAAGTCGCTGAAGACCGCGCAACAGCAAGACGTGGCGCATAAGATCAACGAAATCGGCGTGAAGACCGACCAGGAGGCGCAGACTGCGATGGCCGCCATTGGTGCCGCCACAAACGCACGGATGGCCGATATGCTGGAAGCGCATGGGGATCATATGGTTTTTGCCCGCGAAGTGCTGGAGCAGAAGGCGAAGGCGGACGAGCGGTTTATTCGGCGGTTCGCAAAGATCGTGGAGAAGCATGACAGCAATCAGTATGGGGCGGAATCCTGACGTGTGCGCAGGTCTTGGGTGTGACCCGGGACCATTGATGATGACCCGAGGTCCCGGATCAGGTCCGGGACTGCGTTGTGCTTTGCTTGGACTGATATGACCCAGACGAACCTTTCCGCAGACCACATGAAGCTGGAAGATACCCGCGTGACGCGCCGGTATTTCGGCAAGTTCGCCAAGATCACCGGCTACCTGACCAAGGTGGCCGCGACGATGGAGGCGGAGGGCCGGTTTTCGCGGCAGGATATTGCGGTTTTGGCCCGATATCTGACGAGCCTCAACTGGACCTTTACCGCGCTGGCGCACAAGTACCATTTCGCCGGGCGGTTTGCCCATGCGGGGCAGTTGACGTTTGACCGCGTCGAAAGCGGCTTTCCTGTCTATCAGGAGCTGTTGGAGATGGCCAATGATGCGCTTCAGGCAGAGCGGCATTTGGTGACGCTGCCATCGTCAGAGGCGCTTAAGGATCAGATGGTCCGCGTGATCCTGAGCGAACAGGCGATCCCGACAAAGCTGCAATACGCGCTGTCGCAGCGGCTATATTATCAAGAGCTGCAGCGCGGTGATCAGTTTTGGGCGCGCAATGACCCGCAGGCGGTATGGCTGGGCACAGAGGGAACCCGGCGCCGGTTTCTGCTGCATTGGGCGGTCTATGACAGTCAGGTGAACCTGCCGACGATCTATTTGATGGACGTCGAGGATACGGGCCGCACAGGTCTGCCCAAAGATGAACGCCGCTGGCCCGAGGTGCAGGCGCATCTGATGGCGCAATCGGTGGCACATCTGAAGTTGCTGACGATTGCCAAGGGGTTTGATCAAGATTTCGACGATCTGCATCCGGTGCGGCTGCGGCGGTTCCACATCGGGCCGATGTATTCGAGCGCGTTCACGCTGCAGTCGGGTCCGCTGCGCGAGGTGCTGGAGGCGGCACGGGCCCCCTCGGGCGAGGATTGGGCGCTGGTCTGGACCGAAGAAGAGCTGGTGTCAGAACGGGTTGAAACGGTGAAATCGGGCTGGTTCGGCACGGTCGAGCGGCAGATATTTGCGCTTGATCCATTTGCGGGTAGCGGGGCCGATAGCGGCGCGACGCGCATGGAACGATCGTTGATCATGCCGCAGCGCCCCTATCAGGCGCTGGCAGAGCGTAACCCAGCCGGCTTTGGCGATGTCCGCAAGTTTGTGGTCAGCGCGGGCGGGCGGGTGTTGAGTTACAGATAAGTTGGGGTGAACCCTACGGCAAGGAGACGGCATGAGCCAGACAAGTGACCAGATGGAACTGCGCGAGGTTGATATTCGCAAGCATTACGCCGCAGTGGCGGAAATGCTGATGGCGGTCGATCATACCCCGCGGCTGGCGCAGGCCCGATTATCGCTTGAGGTGCCGGAACGGTCGCCAGATGTTGCCGCGATGGGCCGCCGCAGGTTTCGGTCCACCACGCCGGGGCTTGTCACACGGTCGACGGCGCGTGCCGAAGGGGTGCGGTTGCTGGACCGGATCGCCGAAACCGATGACGATGATCCGCTGACGTCACCCGCGCAGGCGGCTTGTGCCCATGCGCTGCGCCGGGCGCTGTCGATCGCGCTGGCGATTGGGGATGCCTATGCCGAGCAGACCGCGTTGGTCGAGCTGAAGCGCGCCAATCTTGAGGGGCGGTTGCCGCCTGCGCAGGGCGACGCGTTTACCGAGCTGTTGGCGGCGCAATCTTTGGTGGTGCTATACACATTTGCCAATGCCACGGCATCGCTGCTGGCATCACGCGCGGGCGAGCAGAGTGTCGAGGTTGGCAGCGTCGATGAGGTGCTGACCGATAACGCCGCACTCGCCCTGCATGGCGCGCTTTGGGAGTTGGACCAAAAGCTGGGTCAGTTCGCCACCGACGAAGCCACGCTGATAGCGACCCTGCTGGCCTATTGCGAACAGTTGATGGAAAAGGTTGCCGCACGCGCCACGACGGCAGGTCGATTGGCGCCGTTCTTGCAGGCAAGCTGGCGGGTCGAGGCCGATGATTTCGTGGTGCAGGGGTTCACTCCGGCGCGCAAGGCCAAGGGATCGACCCTGACGATGACCTTCAAGAAGCCGCATGAGGTCGTGGGCAACCACATCGCCAAGTATCAGGCGATGAAGCTGGCCAAGATGGTGATGGCCTATGATTTTGACCGGCGGCTGAACCCGTTCGCGGAATTGGGCGGCTTTATCTTTACGTTCATGGGCGATGGCAAGCCGGGCACCGGCAAGACGACCCTTATTCAGATGATGGCGGGCTTGGTGAATGACTATTGCCAGGTGGCGGGCTATCCGTTTCGCTATCAGAACCTGAGCACCGATAGTATAGATAGTTATCAGGGCAAGTCGGGGCAAAACGCGAAGGCGTTCATCAACAATGTGCTTGATCCGCAGGTGATCGGCTTTGGCACGATTGACGATATTGACCAACTGGCAGGCAAGCGGGGGGACCGGCAATCTTCGGCTGGGCAACTGGAGATCACGGCGGTGCTGATGGAAAGCTTTGCCGGGGCGAACACCGTGGTGCGCGGAAATTGCACGTTTGGGATGTTTTCCAATTACCCCGAGAATGTCGATGATGCGCTGCGCCAACGCGCGGGCGCCCGGTTTCTGGTCGATGGCCCGCAGACGCGGGACGATTATATCGACATCCTGCATCTGCTGATGGGCAAGAACCATGCGATCCCGGTGGGCGATCATGATCTGTTCCGCGCGCAAGAGATCAAAAAGGCGGTCGCGGCCAGCTTTGCCGGGCACGCCCGCCCGCACGAACCGGGGCTTCTGAACGTCTATGACCGGGTTTCGTCACAGATAGGTGCGCTGGACACGATTGCCAAAATGGGCACCTACCTGAAGGCGATTCAGGAGGCGGATGAGCGGTTCACGGGCCGCGCGATCAAGAATATCACCGATGCCGTCAAGGTCCGGGCAATGGATTTTGAACTGCCCGATGAATGGATGGAAGACCCTGATCTGTTCATGTTCAAGGATTATGACACCAAAAAAGCAATGATCGAGGACCTGCGGCAGCCAATCACGGTGGACATGGTGATTCAGGAAATCAACCGCTACGCCGACAGTGAATTCCGCTATGCCGACAAGTCGGACGAGGTGGCGATTGATACGATGGTCCGTGATTTTGGCCGTCAGGAAGAGGCGAAGCGTCGGTATCTGGCGGAGAAAGGGTAGTCTATTGGGCGTCTTGTCGGACACATTGTTTCTGCCTGCGCTGGTGCTGGCGGGGATCGCATTTTCGGTGCCGCGTCTGTTGGGGTGGATGTTGCCCGAAGGGGTGAAGCCGTTGTTGCTGAATGCGTTTTTATCGACGGTTTTGCTGTTTGCGATCAGCGGGCTGTTCTTTTTCTGCCTGTATCTGTGGCAGGGGTTGAGCGTGGCACAAATCATGGAGCCGGGACTGGCGGCAAATGTGGTATTCTTTGGCAGGCTGGGCCTGATAGCGGCGATGATCTGGGCACCGATTATGGTGCTGTCGGTGGCAGGATTGCCGCGCAAGTGGGTGAAAGAGACGTGGTGATCAAGGGGGGTGTGCATGCACCGACTGATTGAAAAGGGCCTGATGTTCGGCAACCTTATTCGGGTGGATAGTCCGGTATTGGTCGCGCGGTACAATCGTGCGCTAAAGCATCTTGTGGGGCGCGAAACCGATCTGGATGTGTTCCATATTGATATTTCCGGGTATAGCCCAGAGGTTGGCGATGCGTTTGAAGATGATCTGTATCTGAACCACCAAGGGGTCAATCGCCAGTTCATTTTGCTAACGACAGAACAGGCGCGGGCCCCGTTGCTCAACGCGAAATTCTCGACCTCGAGGGGGGTTTTAAAGCAGTTCATTGAAGGGAACCGGGCCGAGTTGTTTGCCCTGACGGCCCGCGACGCGGTGGCGGGCGAGATGGTGAATTCGGTTTATATGGTCGATACGCCCGCGCGTTTGTTTGATATTCGCAAGGTCACGATGGAGGCCGACACGACCAGCGGAACGGTGGCCATGGCCAAGAAGCTGGGCAAGCTGATTGACCGGTTCAAGGACGAGCAGGACGCATGGTTTGACGATGTCTTGATTGGCCAGATGATTGGCATGGCCAAGGAAACCGGCGATATATCGCGCAATCCGGTGAACTTGCGGCAGATGGAATTTGCGCAGGATAATTTCTGGACGGATCATTTCGGCGGGATCTACGTGTTTCGCGGGGTCGCGCATCCAGCGGCAATCGTGCCGGGTGATAAGGCGGCGGTGGGCGATCTGCCGATCCCGTTCACGTTCGATTTCAGCCAGCGGTCAGCGATTGCGAAGTTCTTGAACATCAATGATCTGGTCGAGCCGATTGTCGCGGCGCGCGGGGTCGATGCGGCGGCAATCCTGCATCAAAAAATGGATTTCATCGTGGCCGCAGTTGCGACATCCATGCAAGAAGATCTGGCCGGGGCGACCCGCCGGGATTTGCGCCGTTTGGGGCGGCAGCATGCGAAACTGTTGCCAGAGGCATGGCAGGGGCTGGCCGCATTGGTCCGCTGGGCCGAGGACGATGGGCCATGGCCCAAAATAACATCAGAGCATCCGGCGTATTTCTACACGCTGCGGGCCAAGCCGCATGGCGATGCGGATCTGGTGAACATGCTGCTGGCCGAGATGACGCCGCTGGATATTCGGCAGTTGTTTATCTGTCACAAGGAGGCGTTTTATCGGGCCTATGCGACGTGGCCGGATGAAAAGAAGGCCTATGTCGTTGATTTTCTTGACCGCGAGTATCAGGTTGATAAGGCGGGAACGCGGGATGCGTTGTTTGGGCATGATGCCACGATGGACGAACCCATGGCCGTGCAGCAACCTGATATCATCAACCGGGTTGGCCCATGGGGCGCGGTCAGCAGGAGGCGCTGATGGGGTTTATTAAGCTTGTTGTTTTCGGCTTTATCGGGCTGAGCATCATCTATGTGTCGATTGCGGTCTATTCCAAGTCGGTCCGCCGTGAACGGTTGGAGGACGAATTCGACGCCAATCCGCCCGAAGGGGCTGACGCCGCCGCCCGCGATACCTATATCGCTGAGGGGATGGCGGCCTATCACCGATCCCTTCGGCCCAAGCTGATTGGACTGGTCTATGTGGTCCCGTTGATTGTCGTCTCTGTGATTGTCTATGTGATTAACACCAACTGAGGATTTGCGATGCATCGTCTTAAGGTCACTGTTCGGGTTCTGGCGCTGTTGGTGTTCGGTGCGTTTTTTCACTACGTGCTGCCGCAGCATGATGTGGTCAAGATCACATCGACCGAAGTTATCCGGACAGATTTCAGTGCCTATAACCGGATTTTCTATGCGCAGGCCGACAGCGGCGGGGTGGATCAGCCGACCCGCGATCTGCGCCTGATCAATACGGATAAGAAAAAGACGTTTCTGTTGGGTTTCGTGCCGCGCGATAGCACTGGCGTCATGGTCTATCGCAACGAGGACACGGGATGGATATGGCCGCCATATTTCAAGTTTGACAGCTCGGACTTGCAGGCAGAGGCCGCGCGCATTGCCAAGGGCGATGAGTGGGCTGTGATCACCCATTACGGTTGGCGTATCCGCTGGGCGAGTATTTACCCCAATGCGATCGGGGTGCGGACGGTTGCGAGCCCTGATGTGACGATCATTCCTTGGGTCAGTATCGTCTTCTTCGGCTTTTTGATGGTCGCGTTGGCGTTTATCCGCGCCATGTGGCGCCAGTTCCGCGAGCGCACGGTTGATCCGCTGTTGGAGAGTGCGGGAGAGCGCGTCGATGAGGTGCAGGCTGGCGTCGCGAAGCGGAAGGGCCGCCTTTCGCGTTGGTTGGCGACGTGGCGCGGCAAGGACAAACCGTCGCAAAAATGACGGCTGCGCCGACTTGATTAATCTGGTTAGGGGCTTTGCCCCCGCCCCGGATCAAGTCCGGGGCTCCCCCAGGATATTTGATCTCGGAAGAAGGTTATTCGCCGTACGGTATCCAGATGTTTTTTACATTTGTGCTGGCGGCGAGATAGTCATGCGTGCCCGGCGTGAGGCCAAGGCCGTTGTTGACCCATGTCCGTTTCAGGTTGCCCGCGCTGCCGCGTTCGATTTCGGCTGACAGGGCCGTGCTGGAGAATGACCAGACTGCGGCGATGTCGAAATGTTGGGCAAGGGTCGGGGCCAGGTCGGCGTGGCTGCCGGTCAGGATGTTGACGACGCCTGCGGGCAGGTCTGAGGTTTCGAGCACCTGGGTGAAGTCGGTCGCCGCGAGCGGGAACGGTTCGCTGGCGATCAGGACGGTTCGGTTGCCCATTGCGATGGCGGGCGCCATGGCCGCGATCAGCCCGCCAAGCGGGGTGTCATCGGCGCAGAAGACGCCGATATTGCCGACGGGTTCTTTCATGGCGAGTGCGACGCCACGGATCGGGACGCCGTGGACTTGCCCATCGTATTTATCGGCCCATGCGGCATACGTGAACAGGGTGCGGATGGCGGTTTCCACCTCTTCCGCGCCGGTTTTATTGCCCGTCATGGTGTTGATGCGGGTTGCGAATTCGTTGGCCCGCGCGGACAGATTTTCGGCGATATAGTAGAGGATTTGGGCGCGCAGGTGGCCGGTGGTTCTGGACCAGCTTTTGGCGGCGTTGCATGCCTCGACGGCATTGCGGATGTCTTTGCGGTTGGCGATCGAGGCGTGGCCGAGTAGTTTGCCGCCTGCGCTGTATACCGGGTTGGAGTAGCCGCCATCGGGCCGGGTCTGTTTGCCGCCGATATAGAGTTTCGCGGTGCGGTCCAATGGGTCGGCGGGGTGCCCGTCGTCGGTTGTGAAGGGGGTGATCTGCTTGATCGGTTTAGCGGTGAATCTGGGTTTGGTATAGCCTGCCAGCCCTTCCCAGCCGCCTTCGCGACCAAAGCCGCTTTCGCGCACGCCGCCGAAACCGGCCGCTGCGTCCATCATGTTGCTGCTATTGATCCAGACGATCCCGGCGACCAGTTTTGGCGCGATGTCGAGCGCGAGGTTGATGTTTTCTGACCAGACCGACGCGGCCAGCCCGTAGCGGGTGTCATTGGCGATTTCGACGGCTTCCGCAGGGGTGCGGAACGTCGTCGCGGCAAGGACCGGACCAAAGATTTCTTCTTGCATCAGGGTGGATGCGGAGGACAGGCCGGTGATGAGTGTGGGGGGGTAGAAACAGCCTGCCGGGGCATCGGTTTGGTAGATGTCGCCTTCGGGGTTGTCGGTGACCATCTTGGTGATTTGGGCCAGTTGGATGGGGTCGACGATGGCGCCGATGTCGATGCATTTATCAAGAGGGTTGCCGATGCGCAGCCCGTCCATGCGGGATTTGAGTTTGGTATAGAAACGGTCGGCAATGCCTTCCTGGACCAGCAGGCGCGATCCAGCACAGCAGACTTGGCCCTGGTTGAACCAGATCGCATCGACGAGGCCTTCGACGGCGCTGTCGATATCGGCATCGTCGAACACGATGTAGGGGGATTTACCGCCAAGTTCGAGCGAGAGTGCTTTGCCTGATCCCGCCGTCGCTTCGCGGATCTTGCGCCCGACCTCGGTGGACCCGGTGAAGGCGATCTTATCGACGTCGGCGTTGACGAGGGCCGCGCCGGTTTCGCCGTCGCCCGTGACGATGTTCACAACGCCGGGGGGCACGCCGGCCTGGGTGCAGATATCGGCAAAGATCATCGCGGTCAGCGGCGTATATTCGGCGGGTTTCAGCACGACGGTATTGCCCATCGCCAGCGCGGGCGCGATTTTCCAAGCGAGCATCAGGAGCGGGAAGTTCCACGGGATGATCTGGCCGCAGACGCCCAATGCCTCGCGGTCGGGCAGTTCGTCTTTCATCAACTGGGCGAAACCGGCGTGGTGATAGAAATGCCGGATGGCCAGCGGCACGTCGATGTCGCGGGATTCGCGGATCGGCTTGCCGTTATCGAGGGTTTCCATGACAGCCAGCAGGCGCGCATGTTTCTGCATCAGCCGCGCGATGGCGTAGAGGGTGCGGGCGCGCTTGTGGCCGGATTTGGCCCACGCGGGCTGCGCCTTGCGGGCGGCTTTGACGGCTTCGGCGATTTCATCCGCGGTGCCTTTGGTGACACCTGCCAGCTTTTGGCCAGTGGCGGGATTGCTGGTGGCGAAATCGTCGCGCCGCGCGCCCCATTTGCCATTGATGTAATGGCCCGCTATGGCGCCATGATCGGCCAGCCATTGCAGGGCCTCGGATGCGCTTTCGGGGGCGGGGCCGTAATCCATGGTGTCGAAGATTTCCTTGATGGTCATGGCGCTATCCAATCGCGTGCCGCCACGACGCCGAATAGGCACCGGTGACGTGGTGTTCGAGTTGCCGTTCGATGTCGCCAAGAAGGCTGGAGGCACCAAAGCGGAAGAGGTCGGGTTGCAGCCAGCGACAGCCCAGTTCGTCTTTTATCATCGACAGGTAGACCAGTGCGTCTTTGGCCTTGGAAATGCCGCCTGCGGGTTTGTAGCCGATCTTGATCCCGGTGCGGTCGTGATAGTCGCGGATCGCGCGGATCATCGTCAGGGTGACGGGCAGGGTGGCGTTGACGGGTTCCTTGCCGGTGGAGGTTTTGATGAAATCCGCCCCGGCCATCATGCAGACCAGCGACGCGCGGGCGACATTGCGCAGGGTGCCAAGTTCGCCTGTGGCAAGGATCGCTTTGACGTGGGCATCACCGCAGGCGGCGCGCATTTCGCGCATTTCATCATAAAGCGCCTGCCAGTTGCCGGTCAACACATGGCGGCGGGAAATGACGATGTCGATTTCGGTTGCACCTGCCGCGACGCTTTCGCCGATTTCGGCGATGCGCAGGTGGAAAGGCGACAGGCCCGCCGGGAAGCCGGTGGAGACGGCAGCGACCGGGATGCCGGAGCCTTGCAGGGCATCGACGGCGGTCGCGACCATGTCGTGATAGACGCAGACGGCGCCGGTGGTCAGGCCCTGCATGCCCAGTATTTCAAGGATATCGGCACGAACCGGTTGGCGTGCCTTGGCGCACAGGCGGCGCACGCGTCCGGCGCTGTCGTCGCCCGACAGGGTGGTCAGGTCGATCAGGCTGATCGCTTTGCACAGCCAAGCGGCCTGATACTCTTTCTTGACCGAGCGGCGGCCCGGCAATGTGGCGGCCCGCCGTTCGATAGCTGATGTATTGGCCTGCACGGCGGCGACCCAATCAAGGTCGAGCGGCATGCCGTCATTGCGCGGCTCGTGCAGTTGCGGCAGGCGCGTCGCGGTCAGTGTGGGGGACAGTTTTGTCTGCAAGGGGGCCTCCTGCATTGCCAGATGAACGTGGCATGATCGGCCTGTCTTGGCAAGTTTTGACCAAGCGGTCAAATGCTATGTGGGTTGCATGACCTGACGTTGGTATTTTTGCCGGTATTGCAGGGGCGTCAGCCCGTAGGCGGCGCGAAACAGTTTGTGGAAATGCGACATGTTGGGAATGCCGCAATCGGTGGCGATCTGGCTGACGGCTTCGCCATCTGTGACCAGTGCACGTGCGGCATGGGTCATGCGGATGTCGTTGATGTAGTCCGATGGCGTTTGGCCCAGATGTTTGCGCATGCTGCGGCTGACGTGTGGATGCGCCTTGCCGGTCAGGGCGACAAGCCCGGCGGACCCGTCGCGAAAGACGGCGGGGTCCTTGGCGGCGATGCAGGCCTGTGTCAGCCATGCGGGCATCGTGTCGGGATAGGCATCAGCCGTCAGGTCGGCGCACAGCGGTAGCAAAAATGCCTCGGCTGCCAATGTATCGCGTGCGCTGCGTTCAAGCAGGACGGCGGCATGGTTAAGCGCGGCGAGCTGGCGGATATCGCGATGATGCTGGGCAGGGGCGCCATCGGTCCAAAACAGGTGGCCGGTCAGGCTGGGGTGGCGTTTGGCCAGCGATTGCACCGTTGTCGGGTGAATGCACAGCGACACCACAAGCGCGTGTTCGCCGCGCCCTTGCAGCGCGTGGTTTTGGCCGGGACGCAGAAAGGTGACGGTGCCTTCGGTCAGGGTTTCGGCGCGGTCCGACAAATGATGCCGGACCTTGCCATTCTGGACCCAAAAGAGTTCATAGAAATCGTGATCATGCAGCGCCTTTGGCCGTTCCGCCGTGAGCGTAGCCCGCGTCAGATGAATCTGAGCGCCGTTTTGCAAGATGTCACGGTGGTGTAGTTTTTTGATCATACCTCAAAATAACACAGTTATTTCTGCGCTGCAGCATGAATTTATCGAACTGGCGGAATGGGGTGAATTTTTGCCGCACGGGGCGGGTGCTAGGCCATCCGTGACGGGGCGGGCGGCATCAGGTGTGATCGGCGCGAATCGCCGCTGGTGGATATGGGATCGTTTGTTGGGTTCCCCGTGACATTCGCCGATTGCCGCGCTATTGCGCTGTGGAATTCTGCTTGTGAGGTACCCCCCGATGTCCTTTGATCGTTCCGTCAAGATTGCCCCGTCTATCCTGTCTGCTGATTTCGCCAATTTTGGCGCGGAATGCCGCGCGATCGAGGCGCAGGGCGCCGATTGGGTGCATGTCGATGTGATGGATGGGCATTTTGTTCCCAATATCACATTCGGCCCAGCGACGTGCGCTGCGATCCGCCCGCACATCAAGGGTGTCATGGATGTGCATCTGATGATCGCCCCGGTCGATCCGTATATTGCGGCATTTGCCGAAGCGGGTGCCGACGTGATTACCGCCCATGTCGAGGCGGGTCCGCATATTCACCGCACGATGCAGGCAATTCGTGGCGCGGGTGCCAAGGCGGGTGTCGCGCTGAACCCCGGCACGCCCGCGTCGGCCGTCGGAGACCTGTTGGATATGGTTGATTTGGTCTGTGTCATGACGGTGAACCCCGGATTTGGCGGGCAGAAGTTTATTCATAGTCAGATCGAAAAGGTCCGATTGTTGCGCGAAATGATTGGCGACCGGCCTATTCACATCGAAATCGACGGCGGTGTTGATCCGACGACGGCGCCTTTGGTGGTGGCTGCCGGTGCTGATGTGCTGGTTGCCGGATCGGCCGTGTTCCGGGGCGGATCGGTCAGTGACCCCGCCCCATATGGCGCCAATATCCGCGCTATTCGCGACGCTGCAGCGGGCTGAATCGCCCGCAGGGGGCTGGCTGCCCCCTGACCCCCGCGGATATTTCCGCTCGGAAGAAGTGACTTGCGCGAAAACTGCACGACTGCTGGCAGACAAGCTGCACAACCGTGACTTAGCCCTGCCTGCAACAAACAGGTAAGGGACAGGATATGGTTGTGCGTGGATTGCCGGAGCGGTTGGCGAAAGATGCGTGGTGGATGGATGATGCCGTGCCACGTCACCCGCGCCCGATGTGGCTTTTGGTGGTGGCGGTGGTTTGTGCGGATTGGCTGGTCTGGGCCGCGACCGGTGGTCTTGGGGTTGTCGCGTGGGTGCTGATTGTCGCATTGGCCATGCAGGTCATGCGGTGGGGGGCGGTGCCGCGGGGCCGGTCCGCAGCGGCATGGGGGCTGCTTTTCGTGGCTTTGGTGCCCGCGGTGGATTTGGTGCAGATGCTGTCGGTGATCTTTGCGGGTTTGGGTCTTTTGGGTTTTGCCGCCTTGATGATTGTGCCCGTCTGGGACGCGGCGGCGATATTGCAGGTCATGCGGCGGTTTCCGGGAGCAGGATTGCTTCAGTCGGTTGTGGATGTCTGCGCGTTGTGCATTGCTGCGCCTGCTGCGGGCAGGCTGCGGGGGGTTTTCCTGGACTGGGCTGTGCCGCTGGGCGTGGGGGCTGTGTTTGTCGTCTTGATGGTGATGGCCAACCCGGTCGTGGACCTGTGGTTGGCCAAGATGACCCGGTTTGAAAACGGGTTTTCGGTGAGCGGTGCGCGCGTTGCCTTTTGGTGTGTGATGATCGTTTTGGTATGGCCGTTCCTGCGGCTGTCGGCGATGGCAGGACGGTTGCGTTGCGTGTCCGCCGCGCGTCCACCGCGATGGCGCAGTGGCTTGGTCAATGATCGGTCCGTGTCGCGCGCGCTGGTCCTGTTCAACGCGATTTTCCTTGTGCAGAGCCTGCTTGATCTTGGGTATCTTTGGGGTGGTGTCGCGTTGCCTGAGGGGATGACCTATGCGGCCTATGCACATCGCGGGGCCTATCCATTGTTGGGGACCGCGCTGTTGGCGGGGGCGTTTGCGCTGCTGTCGCAACCGTATTTGGGTGGGTGTACGCGGTTGCGCGGGCTGCTGTATCTGTGGGTCGCGCAGACGGTGTTGCTGGTGGTGTCGTCGATCCTGCGGCTGGATCTTTATGTGGATGTCTACGGGCTGACGCGGCTGCGGTTTGCAGCCTTTGTTTGGATGGTCGTTGTGGCGCTTGGGCTTGTGTTGCTGATCGCGCAGATGGTGCAGCGCGTACCGGTGGCGTGGTTTGGGTTGCGTGCGGCGGGGCTTGGGATCGTGGCGCTTTATGTCTGCGCTTTGGTGAATGTCGACGGCTATGTGGCCCGATCCAATCTGAACAGTCCGCGCGTTGACCCCTATTATGTCTGTGGGTTGAGCGGGGGGGCCGTGCCTGCGATTGCGGCCTATGAACGGCGTTCGGGCGCGCCATTATGTTCGCGGGGGTGGCCGGGGCTGGGCGCGCCGCGTGACTGGCGTGAATGGGGCTATCGCAATGCGCGGCTGCGCCTTAGTTTGGCGGCAATCGAAGCAGAGGTGCGGACATGAACGGTCAAATCTTGGTGGCAGATGACGAGGCGCAGATCCGCGATGTCGTTCGGATCGCCATGGAACAGGCCGGATTTTCAGTGGTCGAGGCCGATGACGGTCGTGCCGCATTGCGGATGGCGCAGGCCCTGCGCCCTGATTTGATCGTGCTGGATATTGGGATGCCCGAGATGGACGGGTTGTCCGTCTGCCGCGCGTTGCGCAAGTCATCGGACGTCCCAATCCTGTTCTTGACCGCGCAGGCCGACGAGATTGACCGGGTCGTGGGGTTGGAGTTAGGCGCGGATGATTACGTGTCCAAGCCGTTTTCCCCCCGCGAGCTGGTCGCACGGGTCCGGGCCATCTTGAAACGCGCAGCGCCGGGGGCTGCGGCGCAGGCGGTGTTGCGGCGCGGTGTGCTGAGCGTCGATCCGGACCGGCATTTGTGCCACGTCTGTGATGTGCCGCTGACCCTGACGGCCCGCGAGATGGCGCTGCTGGTGCAGTTGATGCTGCGCCCGGATCATGTGCTGTCGCGCCCGCAGTTGGTGGACACGATTTACGGCACCAACGTTCATGTGAGTGATCGCACGATGGACAGCCATCTGCGCAATTTGCGCGCGAAACTTGTTGGTGCGGCCTGTCTGGATGCGATCGAGACTGTGCATGGCGTGGGCGTTCGGATGGGACCATGTCGGGGCGTGTGATCCGCAAGTGGCGCCCGCCGCTGGCATTGGTGCTGGGGGGGACATTGGCGGCCGTGTTCTGCCTGCCGTTGCTGGGGGTCGTCTATTTTCGGGTGGCCGGCGGAGTTCTGGGCTGGGTGGAAACCAGTTGGATGATCGTATGGGTGGCCTTTGGCGCGACGGCGGTGCTTGGGTTTTTGCTGTGGCGGCTGGTGTTGCGGCCGGTGCGGGCGCTGACGGCGTATGCGCATAGCACCGGGGCGCAGGCCGCGCCGACGCATTTTGGCACGCCGGAGTTTTCACAGTTGGGGCAGGCGGTGCTGGACATGAGCGCCACGTTGCGCGGACGCGAGGCGGTGCTGCGGTCTTATGCGGACCATGTGACCCACGAGCTGAAATCACCGCTGACGGTCGTGCGCGGTGCGGCCGAGCTGCTGGATGATCCGGGGCTTGCGGCAACGGACAGGGATCGGATGCTGGCGAATATCATGGGGGCGGTGGCGCGCATGGAGGCCCTGCTGGACAGTCAGCGCGCGCTGGCCATTGCGCAAGAGCCGATGCCCGCCGGGGCATGTTTGCTGTCCGATGTTCTGTCGGAGTTTGGCGATGTGGTGGTGTTGCACGATGGGATCGTGCCGTTGCCGCGCGCCGCGCTGGCGCTGGTCGCCACACATTTGATCGGCAATGCGCGGGGGCATGGCGCGCGGGTGATTACGTTTGATTTGGTGGACGACCGCATGATGGTGCGGGATGATGGGCCGGGGATTTCTGCGGGTAATCGGGACCGGGTTTTTGATCCGTTTTTCACGACTCGGCGTGCAGAGGGTGGCACCGGAATGGGCCTGCCGATTGTGCGCCGTATGTTGCAGGCGCAGGGCGCGCAGATCGACCTGATCAATGGGCAAGGCGCTGTTTTTGAGATCAGGTTTTGATGCAGCGTAAGGTGGGTCAAGACCCACCCTACGGTTTGGCTTGATCGGCGTGGCGGGGTGAACCCCGCCCTACGATCCCGCCCGATACCATGCGGCGATTTTGGCACGGTCTTCGTCGGGGATGTTGGTGATGTTTGCGGGTGGCATGGCGTGGCTGACGCCTGCCTGCAGATAGATTTGCCGCGCGTGTTTGGCGATATCGCCCGTCGTCTCGAGGAACACCCCTTTGGGTGCCCATTGCATGTTGCCCCAGACCGGTTCACGGGCGTGGCACATCGAACAGCGCCCGATGACGATGTCATGTGCGTCGTCAAACCCGGCGGCGGATGCAAACCGGGCCTCGTAGGGGGTAAGGGCCCGTGCCTCTGCCTCTTCGTAGGTATCGAAGCGGGGTACGCTGGACAGCCATGCGATGATCAAGAACAGGATCACCGCGACGGCCCATGTCCATGATGGCTGGCCTTTGCGCGCGTGCATCGAGTTGAAGTAGTGCCGGATCGTCACGCCCATCAAAAAGACCAGCGCCGCGATGATCCACGCATATTGCGTGCCAAACGCCAGCGGGTAGTGATTTGACAACATCAAAAAGATCACCGGCAGCGTAAGGTAGTTGTTGTGGGTCGACCGCAGCTTGGCGATTTTGCCGTATTTGGGGTCTGGCGTGCGTCCGGCCTTCAGGTCGGCCACGACGATCCGCTGGTTCGGCATGATGATGACAAAGACGTTGGCGGTCATGATCGTCGCCGTAAAGGCCCCCAGATGGAGCAGCGCCGCGCGGCCTGTAAAGACCTGATCATAGCCCCAAGACATCGCCACCAGCAGCACAAACAGCAGCACCATCAGGGTGGTTGGTTGGTTGCCCAGCGGCGATTTGCAAAGGGCATCGTAGATCACCCACCCGATCGCAAGCGAGCCAGCAGAGATCGCGATGGCCTGCCATGTGGCAAGGTCGGCTTTGGCGGGGTCAATCAGGAACAGTTCCGCCCCGGCCCAATAGACGACCGCCAGCATCGCCAAGCCTGAAAGCCAGGTGACATAGCTTTCCCATTTGAACCATGTCAGGTGTTCGGGCATCGCTGCAGGCGCGACGAGATACTTTTGGATGTGATAGAAGCCGCCACCGTGGACCTGCCATTCTTCGCCGTCCGCAGGCCCGTCGATATCGCGGTTCAGCGACAGGTCCAGTGCGATGAAGTAGAACGATGATCCGATCCACGCGATGGCCGTGATCACATGCAACCAGCGTACAGCGAAAGCCGCCCAGTCCCACAGAATTGCTATATCATACATACGCGGTCCCCCTTTTACAGGCAGTCTAGTCAGGCCATTCGTTATTCTGTATATCCTGATATTACCAAGCTCTATCAAAAATTGCGGAATAATGTCATATCTCGATAACATCAGAACCTTTGTGCGGGTCTACGAGTTGGGCTCCATGTCGGCGGCGGGCCGCGATTTGCGGATTTCGCCTGCGGTCACGTCGGCCCGGATATCACAGCTCGAGGATCATCTGTCGGTGCGCCTGTTCCAGCGAACGACCCGCAGTCTGACCCCCACCGCGCAGGGCAAGGCGTTTTATGGCGGGGCCTGTTCGGTGTTGGATGCGGTGGATTACGCCGAGGCGCAGGTCATGGACCTGACCGAAAATCCCAAGGGGCTGTTGCATGTCGCGGCGCCGTTGGGTGTGGGGCGGCGGTTGATTGCGCCCAATGTGCCTGCGTTCACTGTTGCGTATCCCCAGATTGACGTGCGCCTGCGTCTGACCGACCGCAATGTGGATATGACAGCCGAGGGTCTGGATCTGGCGTTTCATCTGGGCCAGCCCGCCGACAGCAATTTGCGAATCCGCAAGATCGCCGACGTGGAGCGTGTACTGGTGGCCGCGCCCGCCTATATCGCGCAGCGCGGGCATCCGGTGGATGGTCCGGCGCTGGTGCGCGACAAGCACGATTGCCTGAACCTGCGGTTTCCCGGCGCGGCAGAGTTTCAGTGGCGTTTGATGACCGATGACGGTCCGCAACGATTTCGCGTCAGTGGCCGTTTAGAAAGCGACGATGGCGATGTGCTGACCGATTGGGCGCTGGCCGGACAGGGGGTGGCGATGAAGCCCCGATTCGAGGTGGAAGACCATTTGACCTCGGGGGTTTTGGTCGTCGTGGCCGAAGCGACCCCGCCGGTGCCTGTGCAGATGGCCTGCCTTTATACCCACAGGCGCCATCAGGACCCGAAGACGCGGCTTTTTATGGATTTCATCATTGACCGGATCAGCGCGGCTGTCCGCCGCGCCGAAAGTGCTTCGTGATTTATTTGAAAAACGTTTCAATTATTCTGGAATAGCTTCGTAACGAACAGGAGTACGTCCATTGCAGCGATATCCGCGTGACATGATTGGTTATGGTCCCAATCCCCCCGATGCCAAATGGCCGGGTGGGGCCAGAATTGCCGTGCAGATTGTCGTCAATTACGAAGAGGGCGGCGAGAATAACGTGCTGCACGGCGATGCGGCGTCCGAGGCGTTCCTGTCCGAAATTGTCGGCGCTGCGGCATGGCCTGGGCAACGCCATTGGAACATGGAAAGCATCTATGAATATGGGTCGCGGGCCGGGTTCTGGCGCTTGCACCGCCTCATGGCGGACTTGCCGGTGACGGTTTACGGGGTTGCCACGGCGCTGGCGCGCAGCCCCGAACAGGTTGCCGCGATGAAAGACGCGGCCTGGGAAATCGCCAGCCATGGATGGAAGTGGGTCGAATACAAAGACGCCCCCGAGGACGTGGAGCGCGCGGATATGGCCGAGGCCATTCGGTTGCATACCGAAGTTGTCGGGACCGCGCCGCGTGGCTGGTACACGGGCCGTTGTTCGATGAATACGGTCCGGTTGGCAGCCCAGACGGGGCAGTTCGCCTATGTCGCCGATACCTATGCCGACGATCTGCCGTATTGGTCCGCGTTTGGGCGCTATGATCAGTTGATCGTGCCCTATACGCTGGACGCCAATGATATGCGCTTTGCCACGCCGCAGGGGTTTAACACCGGAACCCAGTTTTTCGATTACCTCAAGGCCAGTTTTGACGCGCTTTACCGCGAGGGCGGGCGGATGATGTCGATTGGGCTGCATTGCCGTCTGATTGGCAGGCCGGGCCGCGTCGAGGCGTTGCGCCAGTTTATTGATTATGCGCAGGGCCACGCTGACGTGTGGTTTGCGACCCGTGAACAGATCGCTGATCACTGGGCCGCGACGCACCCCTCTGTGCGCTTTGAACGGCCTTCGCAGATGGATCTGGCTGCGTTTGTCGCGGCCTATGGCGGCGTGTTTGAACATTCACCGTGGATTGCCGAGCGGGCGCATGGGCTGGAACTTGGCCCCGCGCATGACACTGCGGTTGGCTTGCATAATGCACTGGCGCGCATGTTTCGGTCCGCCTCTGAGGATGCGCGGCTGGGCGTGCTGACGGCGCACCCTGATTTGGCCGGGAAACTGGCAGCCGCCAAGCGGTTAACGGCAGAAAGCACGACCGAGCAGGCGTCCGTTGGATTGGACGCACTGACCGATGGCGAGCGGGCGCATTTTGCGGCGGCAAATGACGCATATACCGCAAAATTCGGGTTTCCTTTCATCATTGCCGTGCGCGACCACGACAAGGCGTCGATTATGGCAGCCTTTCAGACCCGGCTGGATAATGATCGGGCGGCAGAGTTTGCCCAAGCCTGCCATCAGGTCGAACGCATCGCGCTGCATCGGTTAAAGGACATGTTGCCAAGGTGACCCGTGATCTCAGGATATCCCCTTTGACGGCCACGGCCTTTGCCCCGTTTGGCGATGTGCTGAACTGCGATGGTGCCCCCGACAAGATCATCAATGCGGGGCTGTGCGGGCGGTTTCATGACCGGGCCCTTGTCGATGTCGGCGATGGCCGGGTTGGGATCAGCCTGTTCCGGTCCACACTGCGGACGCTGCCCTATACGCTTGATCTGATTGAACGTCATCCTGAGGGCAGCCAAGCGTTCATTCCGATGAGTATGGACCCGTTTTTGGTTGTCGTGGCCGATGCCGCACTGACGCCACAGGCGTTCATCACCGCACCGGGAGAGGGCATAAATTTCCATCGTGGAACATGGCACGGGGTGCTGACCCCATTGTCCGGGCCCGGCCTGTTTGCCGTGATCGACCGGATCGGCGACGGCCCCAACCTTGATGAGCATGTTTTCGATACGCCATACCGCGTAGTTTTGGACGACTGACCGGCGCTAAAGACCGGCAACAACAGGGGAAGAAAAATGAGTAACGCAAGCATAGGAACGCCAGAGCAACTGCGCGATCCTGACTATTTTCCGGGGATGGCGCGTGCGGTGCCGCTGGGTATTCAACATGTTTTGGCGATGTTCGTCTCGAACGTCACGCCCGCGATCATCGTGGCCGGCGCTGCCGGTTTCGGGTTTGGGTCCGACGCGGGCGCGCTTGGCTTTCCGGATATGACCTATCTGATCCAGATGTCGATGTTGTTTGCCGGTATCGCCACGTTGTTCCAGACGATTGGCTTTGGCCCGGTGGGCGCGCGGCTGCCGATTGTGCAGGGCACGTCGTTTGCCTTTATCCCGATCATGATTCCACTGGTCGCCGGCAAGGGTCCCGAAGCGATGGGCGCGTTGCTGACGGGGGTGTTTCTGGGCGGTCTGTTTCATGCGCTGCTGGGCACGGTGATCGGCAAGATCCGCTTTGCTTTGCCACCGCTGGTGACCGGCCTTGTGGTGACGATGATCGGTCTGGCGCTGGTCAAGGTCGGTATCGAATATGCGGCAGGCGGCGTGCCTGCCAAAAGTTTCAACAATCCCGAATATGGCAGCTGGATGAATTGGTCCGCAGCCTTGGTCGTGGTTTTCGTGACCTTGGGTCTCAAGTTCTTTGCGCGCGGCATGCTGTCGGTGTCGGCGGTGCTGATCGGGATCGTCGTAGGGTATCTTTATGCGCTGTATATCACGCCGATTTTCTGGGAAACGCCGGTGGTAACGCCTGCATTCGTGGCCCAGCAATGGAACAACGCAGCGTGGTTTTCCGTGCCGATGCCGTTCAAATACGGGTTCGAATTTTCCTTTGCGGCATTGGTCGGCTTTTGCCTGATGGCATTCGTGTCGGCGGTTGAAACCGTGGGCGATGTATCGGGTATCACCAAAGGCGGCGCAGGCCGCGAGGCGACGGACAAGGAAATTCAGGGCGCGACCTTTGCCGATGGTTTCGGCACGGCGATCGGTGGCATCTTTGGCGGTCTGCCGAATACATCCTTCAGCCAGAACGTCGGCCTGATTGCCATGACTGGCGTGATGAGCCGCCACGTCGTGACGATTGGTGCGATCTTCCTGATCTTCTGCGGGCTGGTGCCCAAGGTGGGTGGGATCGTGCGCGCCATGCCGATCGAGGTGCTGGGCGGCGGTGTGATCGTGATGTTCGGGATGGTCGTGGCCGCCGGTGTGTCCATGCTGTCGGATGTCGTGTGGAACAAGCGCAACATGGTGATCTTTGCGATTGCCCTGTCCATCGGGCTTGGTCTGCAGCTCGAGGTGCTGAACCTGGCACCCGGTGCGCCCAATGCGCTGCAATTCCTGCCTGACGGGCTGCGGGTGCTGGCCGCATCGGGTATTCTGCCCGCCGCGCTAATCGCGATCGTGCTGAACCTGCTGCTGCCCGAGGATATGGACGGCACCGAGGAAATCTCGGGCGGTCACGCCGGCCACAAGTAATAAGATGGCCCCCGGTGCGACGCCGGGGGCTTTCCGCAGTGCCGTTGTCCTGATCGGTAAATGGACGTCGCGCGGGCAAAGCGCGCCTTTGTATCGACCGGTTGCACCGTCACTTCCGGTCCGGACCTGCCATTCGCGGCACGTTGCGCGAATGGCAGCAATCGTGTCAGCTCGCGTCTTTCAGTACGGCATATTCACCGCGCACTTGCAGCGTCACCGTAACATCGGTCTTGTCGCGGTTGCGCCAGAACCAGCCGTGTTCGCCGTCAAAACCGGCGATGATGTCACCTTCCGATCCGGTGGAGCCGCGGCTCTTGTCGTAGGTGACAGATTGACCGGACCCGTGACCATGCAGATCAACGTTGACCCGCCCGCCTGCGACAAACATCTGGTATTGCGCGGTCTGGCCTTGCTGCATGACCAGTTTCCATTCCGCCGAGTCTCCGGGTGCGAGGGTAAAGCTGATTTCGTCGCGCCAGACCACGGCTTCCTGCGCATGGGCCGCGCCGACAAAAATCCCGAAAATCCCGTCAAGGAAGCTTGACTGATCACCCGCGGCTTCCATTTGACGGTCCATTTCAGCCTCTTGGGCCAGTTGGCGTTTGATCTCGCCCATTTCCGTCAGGCCAAGAACGCCGCCGACACGTGTCGGGTCGATGCCGTATTCGGACGGCAGGACGATGGTGACAAGAAGTGCGACAGCCGCAACAGCCGCGATTGCTGTCGATCGCAAAAGCTGCGCCGTGCTGGGCAGTTCCTCAAGCGAAGGCTTGTTTGCATTGAACATAGGAAGTTTCCTTTCAAACGGCCACGACGTAGCCGACGATTTGATAGCCCATCAGAATGAACCCGAGGGTCATCATGATAACATTTGCGGTGTAGGCCTGACGCAGGAAGGCGGGTTTGCGGCGCCAGTAACCCATGACGATCAGGATGACGGCGAGTGCCAGAATCTGCCCGATCTCGACGCCGACATTGAACGCCAGCAGATTGGGCAGAAGCCCATCAGACGCGATGTCGTAGTCAAGGATCTTGGTGGCCAGACCTGTCCCGTGGAAAAGCCCGAAGATCAGGGTCGCGGCCATTGTATTCGGCTGAAACCCGAACCAGCGCTGATGGGCACCCAGATTGTCGAGCGCCTTGTAGACAACCGACAGGCCGATGATGGCATCGACGATATAGGCGTTCACGCCCCAGCCGAACCAGACGCCAAGCAGCATCGTGGTTGAATGGCCAAGGGCGAACAGGCTGACATAGATACCGACGTCCTTCATCCTGTAAAGAAAGAAAACGACGCCGAGCAGGAACAGGATGTGATCGTAGCCCGTCACCATGTGCTTGGCGCCGAGATACATGAAGGGAATGATGTTCACCCCCCAGATTTCTTGAATATAGCCCGCGTCACCTTCCGTGACGTTATGGGCAAGGGCCTGACTGACGTTCAGGATGAACGCCGCCAGCACCATAAGGATCAGGGCGGCCAACTGGCGTGTCGCCAGGGCGCGCTGAACCCGTGAACTGGAAATCATGGATACGTCTCCGTTGTGCATTTGATTGATCGGTAAAGCCGCAAAGTGCAGCCGCGATCATGCACGCGGGGGGCGTTCGATCCGGAAATTGGGATGCGGGCCTTGCCGCGAAGGCCGAAGGCGCCGAGCGTCCTTGTCTGTAAAGAACGGCTGCGATCCGGTGCTAAATGCAAGGAATGCCGTGCTGTGATCGTGGTCCGCAGCGTCGTGGTTGTGGCCGTGCATGGCCCAGGAAAGGTCTTCCTCAACGCCGTGCGAATGTCCGTGGTAAGCGATCATCTGGATATGGGTCTGGATCGTTCCGACGAATGCGGCAGGTGCATGGGTGGCCGCAGGCATGACGGTCCAGACCACAAGCGACAGGTAAAGAAGCGCGGCAAACGCCATCTTTCCAAATCTCTTTGCGAATGTCATCGTTCCTGCCTGCTCTGCCAATACGCGGCACGCTTCTGGTGCCGTCTTGCCTGACCCCTGTCAGAGGTTTTCAGGGACCTTATGACAAAGCCGCATATCCATGCAAGCAGTCCGGCCTTGTCCACTCAGCCGATCCGCGCCGATGGGAAGATGTCGGCGCATCCTGCCGTTTGCGCGACGATGGGCTGTCGGCAATTTCCATCAGGTCTTTGCTGAATGATGTGTTGGACCTTTGCGACCGGTTCAGCGGTCAGGCCGCCGCCAAATGATCCGCCATTGCACCAACATCTGTGGCGCTGTCGGAATTCGGATCAAGGGCAGGGTCCGCCCGGTGCGATAGGCGGGCGGACCAATGATCAAAAACGATAAGCCAGCGTGAGCCGCGCAATACTGGACACTTCCAGCCCGCAACCGCCGCTGCAGCCATTGTTTGGGTCCGTGCCGTTTCCGACGACATCCGACAGGTCGCCGAACATCAGATCGCCCGCAACACCATAAACGTGGACACCGCTCTGCCAATCGTAGCCGCCGGTGACGCCGATCATGCTACCTTTGGGTGATGGTTCTGGAAGCCCGTCTGCGGGATCGTGGCAATCGTATTCGTCACCGTCGAACCCATCGCAATAAAGGGCGCTGCTGGTCGTGTAATCAAGGCTGCCGCCGACATAACCACCGGCCCATTCCGGCGCCGCAGCCGTTATATTGACCGTGGATTGGGCGGCAAAAGTCGGAAGCTCGTCAGCGACTGCGGCAACCGTGGTCGTTGCCAAGGCTGCAATGTTTGCAAGGCCAAGTGATTATATCAGTTTCAATTTTTCGCCATGCAAGGATACGTTCACTAATAAAGGGCCCCGACAAAGCATGAAAAAGGCAAAAATGCCAAATACATATGTCATATCCTGTTTATTTTTTGCCGTGCGGCATCAATTTCGCAATCATAGCGCCAAGTCACGGCACGGCACCGACGTTAAATCGCCCTGCGACTGAATGGCGGCCCGGCGCCAAATCGTCGAATTGCAGCTGGCATGACGCCCGCACGCCCGCTTGACCTCGCCGCTGCCTGTTAGAAGGTCCGACAGACGTCCGACCTTTGTCCGACGGATCGCCGACCGCGCAAAACCGCACAAAGCCCCTGCTTTGACCCATGATTTGGGCCGGTGGCCGCCCGACAACCGGTCTTTGCCGGGCATCATCACGTCAAGGATCATCCAATCGAAGCGCCACCCCGACGTCATCGCGACTTGTACCCAAGGGGGGCGATAACATGAAACGCAAGACAAGTCTGAGCCTTGGTTCCGTCGCAACAGCCGAACGACCGGACGGCTGGGGGCCGGGCCACATGATGCACGGTGGAGCGGCGGGACGTGGGCCGATGCAGGCCATGGTCAATAACCCGGTCTGCAATTCATGCGACAGCGGTGCCGAGGGGACGCAGCCTATGGCCGTACGGCCCTTTGCCATGCTAGACGGAAATAATGACCGCGCGGATTCAAAGGGTACGCAGGCATAACCGATACGCCGTAACAGTCGCGACAAGACGTAGCTGGCGCCTTCTCCGCACCAGCCCGACGAAAAAGAGAGCCCTGACCAATGACCGTTCCGCAAGCCGGTTCTGCAAAACAACGTCATGCAGCGGATGATCTGGCCCACCGGCTGACCCATGGGAAAGACGGCGAAATAACCCATTCCCGCTGCTGCCCTTTTTCAACACCGGCAAGGACCATTGATATGACTGCGAAAGATTCACCCGATCTGCCCCTTGATCTCGGACGTGATCCGGACAGGCCGGGAGCCCTTCGAAAGGGGCCGCGTCACGGGCTCCGCAAACGGTATCTGCTTGTTCTGCTGATCCCGGTCTTCATGTTTTCGGGCGGGGTGATCGGCATGTATTACCAGCCGCCCGCGCTACAGAAATTCTATGCGCTGACCGGCTTGCAACCCGGCGGCGGGGCTGACAGCCCGATTGCGCTGCCACCCGACATCGCACTGCCGCAGGAGATCGCCGAAACGTTGCTGCCGACGGATGTGGTGGGGCTGGCGCGGCTGATGCCTCGCGGCGACGTGGCCATCGTGGCGGCACCTTACGGCGCGGGCGACGCGCGTGTGGCCGAGATATTGGTGGCGATAGGCGACACCGTCACGCGCGGTACGCCCGTTGCGCGCCTCGACAACGGCGCGGCGCTGGAAGGCGGGGTGCTGACGGCCGAGGCAAATCTGGCGGTGCGGCAGGCGACACTGGCCCAGATCCGCAGCGCCGTTGCGGCGAGCCGTGCAGAGGCGCAGGCGACGCTTGATACGGCCCGCGCCGCAGCGCGCGAGGCTGCGACAAACCTTGCGCGGACCCAAGACCTTGTCGACCGCGGCGTTTCTACCAGCGCCACGCTGGATGCCGCCCTTACGGCAGCCGAGGAAGCAACGCTCGCGGTCCGGCGCGCAGAGGCGACACTGGCCCGTTTCACCGCCGGTGCGCTTGACGATCAACCCGATGTCGTCGTCGCGGCCCGCAATGTTGCTGCCGCGCAGGCAGAGGTGACCCGCGCGCAGATGGATATGGCCCGTGCCGAAGTGCGCGCGCCCGTAAGCGGCACGATCCTCGAGATCAACGCCACGCCGGGCCAGCGCCCCCCCGCCGAGGGCATCATGGAGATGGGCGACACCGGCGTGATGATGGCCGAGGTCGAAATCTGGCAGGACCGCGTCAGCGCGGTCGCCGTGGGTCAGCCGGTGGAACTGGCCGCACCCGCGCTTGGCCAGTCGCTGCGCGGCACCGTGCAAAGCATCGGTCTTACCGTGGGGCGGCAGGGCCTGATTTCGGACGATGCGGCGGCGAATTCCGACGCGCGGGTGATCAGGGTTCTGGTCGCGCTTGATGCGGGGTCGTCATCGCTTGCGGCGCGGTATGTCGGCCTCGAGGCCGTGGCGCGTATCGACACCGGCGCATTCACGCGGGCCGCGCAATGAGCCGGATTCTGCAATGGCTTTTTGGCCGCCTGCCCATTGGCTGGCTGCAACTGAGCCACAAGCGCGGGCGGTTCATGGCCGCGCTGTCGGGTGTCGCCTTTGCCAATGTGCTGGTTTTCGTCCAGCTTGGCATTATGAACTCAATGGCGACTGCGACACTGCGGCCTTACGCGTTTTTCAACGCCGATATCATGATCTCGGCGGCAGATGCGAATGCGCTGGCAGAGGGCGAAAATGTCGCCCGGCAGTGGATGTTGCGGGCCTTTGCCGATCCGGACGTGATTGCCGGGACGGGGCTTTTCATCGCCAACGCGCCGCTGAAACGGGGCGACACCGATATCAGTCTCACGACCTTCGGGATCGACCCCAGCCAACCCCAATTCGTCGCACCGCAGATCGCGGGCAACATCGCGTCCCTGCAGGTGCAGGACGTCGCAATCCTGGACCGGCTGGCGCGCGGCATTTCAAAAGAAGCCGCCGCCGCGATCCGGCCGCAGACGCCCTTGTCCTTTGAGACGCAGAACCGGACCCTGACGGCGCTGAATACCTTTGCCGGCGGCGGCGGCTTTGGCGGGGATGGCTATATGTTCGTCTCCAACCAGACCTTCTTGTCGCTGTTCGCATCGCGCAGTTCGGCCGCGCCGGACCACATTCTGTTGCGGCTGCGTCCCGGCGCCGATGTCGCGACCGTGGCAGAGCGACTGCGCATTCTGATTTCGGACGACAGCTTGCGCATCCGCAGCTATGGCGACGCCGCGCAGGAGGACCTGCGCTATCAGCAGACCAAGCGGCCCACCGGCATCATCTTTGGTTTCGGCGTGCTGATCGGCGTGCTGGTGGGGCTGGTCATCGTCTATCAGGTGCTGTCCGCAGACGTGGCGGACCATCTGCGCGAATATGCGACCTTCAAGGCAATGGGCTATGGCCCGCGGTTTTTCCTTGGCATTGTCGTCGAGGAGGCACTGGTGCTGGGGGTCCTCGGCTTTTTGCCGGGGCTTGTCGTCGGCACCGGTATTCTGACTCTGATGGGCAAGGCCACGACCTTGCCGCTCGCGATGACGCCGGGGATGGCGGTCACCGTCTTTGCGGGGACCGTGGTTTTTTCGGTCCTGTCGGGGGTCATCGCTACCCGACGCCTTGCAGCGGCTGATCCTGCCGATCTGTTTTGAGGAGCCACCATGAATAGCAGCATGATCATCGAGGCGCGCGGGATGAACCATTGGTTCGGCACCGGTGAGGCGCGCAAGCAGGTCCTTTTCGATATTGATCTCAGCCTGCCGCGCGGCAGTTTTACCGTGCTGATGGGGCCGTCAGGATCGGGAAAGACCACGGTTCTGACGCTGCTTGGTTGCCTGCGCGGGGTGCAGGACGGGTCTGTGCAGTTGATGGGACACGCGTTGAAGGGTGCGACAGAGGCCGAACTGACCGTGTTGCGCCAGCGGCTGGGGTTTATCTTTCAGTCCCACAATCTGCACGAAAGCCTGACCGCGCTGCAAAACGTCGTCATGGGTGTTCAGGTGCGCCCCGGCGTGGCAGACGATCTTGCGCGGCGTGCGGCAGCGCAGGCGCTTGGGCTTGTGGGCCTGTCCGACCGACTTGATTATTTACCTGCCAACCTGTCCGGCGGACAGAAACAGCGCGTCGCGGTAGCCCGCGCCCTGGTCGGCAACCCCGACATGATCCTTGCGGACGAACCGACCGCCGCGCTTGACAAGGACAGCGCAGCGGATGTGGTCGACCTGCTCAAGCGCCTTGGCGCTGCGCGGGGCACGACGACACTGCTGGTCACGCATGATAACCGCATCCTTGATCGCGCGGACCGTATCCTGACACTGGAAGATGGAAGGATTGTCACCACGACGGATAACCCCTGATCCTGTCCATGTGCCCGGGCAGGCATTGCGACTGAAACGCAGATCATGCGTAGCGGGCCACCCATCCCGATTTCCCCCGAACGGCGATTGCAACCTATCTCAGCATGACGCCCGAAATGGGTCGATGATCCGGGACGTCGTAACGCGAACTCTCCGACATCTGCGGTGCCCACTGCCTGCGCATTGCCAAAGCGCAGCATTTTGAAAAGTGGGCTCTGCGCTGCCGCACGCGCGTCCGCTCTGCTTGGTGTTCTTCCTGATTTTGCGTGCCGTTTTTGTCGTCGCGCATCACCGCGTTCCCTTCGGTGATGGGGGTAACCTTTGGATCTGAGTAAGCCCCATGCCAAGGGAGCTGCGGACTGCTATCGTGGCATAGGGGGACTCAAACGCGCGTCAATGACGTCAATTTCGCATCTGGGTTCTTGAGAAGCGACTGTAGTTCCGCATTGCCACCAATCAGCATTTTATCCACGAAAATCATTGGAAAGGTTGCCCAACCCGACCACATCTTGAGGGCTAGTCGTTTGTGCCACTGTGAAGTGTAGCTGCCATATTCCAGATACTTGAATTCAATTCCTGCATCTTGCAGGGATTTGCGGGCCTTTTTGACGACTGGGTTTTGTTTCATGCCCACGACGACGACACCGTTCGCAGCTACCGCTTGGCTGACCTCTTGCACAATGTCGCTGTGATAGGTGCTGACTGTCTCGTTAATGGCGGGGTGGATAGCGTCAGGGCTTAACAGTGGGCGCATTTATAAAACTTTCTGCTGATTCCGTTGGTTGGTTTCGACGTATCGAAACTTTTCCGACACCTAAAGCGCCAAACGTGTTTCTAACTTTCCGCATGGTATATCCAATCATGGCCCATGGACGACCTTGGCCGGATCGCCGCAAAGCTGCGGTGCAGGATTTTCCCTGTGGCAAAAGACGTATCCGTCCGGTCTGACTGCCCTGCCTGCATGATGGAGTGGGTGATAGTGTTCACCATCGATAGTGGACATCTTGAGGGTTGTGATGGCTGGGAAGAAGGGTTTGAAGAAGCGGGTCTGGTCGGATGACGAGAAGCGCACGATTTGCGCGCAGACGTTGACGCCGGGCGTTTCGGTTGCACAGGTTGCCCGCCGCTATTCGATGAACGCGAACTTGATTTTCAAGTGGCTGAAAGATCCCCGGTTTGCGCTGGTGGAGAGCGGACCGTCGCCAGAGGAGAGTATGGCTCTTGAAGGCGTTTTCCTTCCTGTCGAGATAGAAGCGTCCGCCCCGAAAGGCCCCACCGCTCCTGCGCGAATGAATGACGTGGGGGCTGATCCTGGACCTGCTGTTTTGGCGCAGCGCGTGGACATCGCGCTGTCGGACGGGCGGCGCATTCTGGTGGAAGGCCCGACGTCGCTGGCATCTGTCATGGGCTTGGTGCGTGGGTTGACGACATGATCCCGGTGCCGAGCAACACGCGGGTTTGGCTGGCGGCTGGCGTTACGGATATGCGGCGTGGCTTCAACACACTGGCCGCACAAACGGAGAAACTGCTGGCCGAGGACCCGTATTCTGGCCACCTATTCGTCTTTCGGGGTCGCAGAGGTGACCTTTTGAAAATCATCT